>Ga0180437_10000652_pt1 | contig 64095 bp, 50 predicted proteins | sample SS_ome_4_FD_132410 | JGI IMG/M metagenome (GOLD analysis project Ga0180437, IMG submission 132410) | Hypersaline lake sediment archaeal communities from the Salton Sea, California, USA - SS_3_D_1 metaG | ecosystem: Environmental > Aquatic > Non-marine Saline and Alkaline > Hypersaline >...
TCTTTGGAAAGCACAATGGGTTTTCTTGGTCTTCCTGTTCTCATGGGCTGCCTCCTTCCGGACTAGCCCATGATAGCAAGAAGCTATTAATTAGTCAATTTATTTATGATACATTACACTAGAATAATTGAGATTCTGTCCAAGAGGGTATGAAATATTACACTTATCGAACCGAGGGAATGTGGACGGTAGAGCATTCGAAAAATTTCTCATTGATGAACGCTATCGAATCAGGGGATATATTCTGTTTTTTTTGAGTTAAATTCGGACCACTCATGATTCTTCTTAATTGATGTTTGGAAAATAATGAACCCACTGAAAGTTGCTGAAAATATATCACCGCTTTTAGATCCTCCTTGCATAGGTAAAGCAATTTAACTGCCCCTCGAAAATCAAAGAGTATTTAGGCTGGAGCCTTATCTGTTCGACGCTAATGCGAGTAGAGAATTGGACTATCGTCCCAGTACAATATATAAAACAAATCCGGCGAGATAAAACATACCACTAAGTGCAAGTACAAAACCCATAAACCTTGAGGGCTGCCACCATTTTTTCAGGCCGATCGATGCAATAAAATAGATCGAGCCAATAACAATTATCATTGCCAATGAGTTAATAATTCCATTGATTACTAACAGTGCCCGCGGTTGAGCAGTAAACATTGTAGCGAAAGTGATCCCGGTAAGAGCCACGACCACCTTTATATATATTTTTTTCTGGTTGTCACTCTTAATTTTAACGATGTTAACTAGCGCATCTGTATGCACACGAGAGACTTGATCTGCCGTTGCAAGCCACCATGTATCCGCTAGAAACAAAACTGCAATAATGAGAAATAGATAAGGTCCGATAATTGGGATAAAAGAGAAAATTGCCTTCTGAACAACTACAAGACGCCAGCCAGAGGGAATCTCGCCTCCCCCACCAAGATATGTATAGGTTAAAAGGCAAACTAACAGTGTAGTAATGAAATTACCGACTACGCCGATACTAACGTCTTTATGTAATTGCTTTTTTAGTCTCCTCAACCACGCTTTAGTTTTCGAATCCGAAGGAGGATCGGGCAACGATTCATCAAATCTGAATTCGCCAATATTGGATGTACATCTACCAAGTCCTTCTGATTTAACCATATAACTATACAAAACATTCCAGAATCCACCGAGTCCTGTAAAAAGTACGGCACTAATAAGTAGGGGCCAATCAAGAGGTTGCCAATTAGCAGGAAGAAAGGAACTTCATCTATGCATAAACACCAGACTTCTTTTATATGCGGTTTTTTCACTAATCCGTTCGCGTATGGTTATTCTTCGTTCTCCGAAAGTCGTCAAAAAGTCGACACCTCGGCAAAATCACCTCATATTGCATTTCCAGTAACTCAAATATAATCATTCAGTTAAAGCGACATTAGCGTTCTGCAATCACCTTTGAGGATGAAGTAAGGGGTGATTTTTTTGTCTCCCTTCACTCACCCCCATTTACGGCCTGAGAGGAGGAGAAAAACCAAAGAGGCAGCAAATATTGGACTTCCCGGCTCATCTCAATCTTAGTTCTCATGCGAGCGGTCCGAGGCTATTCCAAGGTCTATAGAAATAGAAAAAAACACGATATGTGGTATATGCATAAAAAATGCACCTTTTATTTTGTGGGATGTCCTTAGGGTCACCGGCGGTCAACTCGGTTGGATTCCCTTGACAAAACACCAGGCGGAAGCTAGAATGACCCAAAATTATTCACGGAGTGAGCTGTGGCCGAAAACGACCGAATGGTGAAGAAGCTGACCGCCAAAAGCCAGGATTTTTCACGCTGGTATACCGAAGTGATCCGCAAAACCGAGCTGGCTGATTATGCCCCGATCAAAGGTATGATGGTCATCCGCCCGTACGGCTATGCCGTTTGGGAGAACATACAGAGCCTGATGGACGCACGCATCAAGGCGTCCGGGCATGAGAATGCCTATTTCCCGTTGTTTGTCCCGGAAACCTTCCTGCAAAAAGAAACGGAACATCTGGAAGGATTTTCCCCCCAAGTGGCGTGGGTCACCCACGGCGGGAGCGACGAGCTGGAGGAGCGGTTGGCGGTGAGACCCACATCCGAGGCCATCATCGGGAACATGTATTCCAAGTGGATCAAGTCCTACCGGGACCTTCCCGTTCTGATCAACCAGTGGGCCAATATCGTTCGGTGGGAGAAAGTCACGCGTCCCTTCCTGCGCACCACGGAATTTTTATGGCAGGAGGGGCACACGGCCCATGCCACAGCCGAAGAAGCCCAAGAGGAAACCCTCAAGATACTGGCCATGTATCAGGACTTTGCGGAGACCGAATTGGCTATCCCGGTCATCTCGGGAAGAAAGACCGCTAAGGAGCGGTTTGCCGGCGCCAGCGAGACATACTGCATCGAAGCCTTGATGTCCGATGGGAAGGCCCTTCAGATGGGGACCTCTCACAACCTCGGCCAGCAATTCTCCAAGGTTTTCAACATCCGCTACGAGGACCAAACCCAGCAGCTCCAGTATGCCTGGCAGACGTCCTGGGGCGTTTCCACCCGCTTGGTCGGGGCGCTGGTTATGGCGCACGGCGACGATTCGGGATTGAAATTTCCGCCCCGGGTCGCCCCTGTTCAGGTCGTGATCGTGCCCATTTCATTGGGGAAATGGAAAGAGACGGTCCTGCCTTACGCCCGGAAAGCCGAACAGCAATTGAAAGCGGCGGGGGTGCGGGTCAAGCTGGATGCGCGGGAAGAATTCACTCCCGGCTGGAAGTTTTCGGAATGGGAGATGCGCGGCGTGCCCCTGCGTCTGGAGATAGGGCCGAGAGACATCAAAGCCCATCAGGCCTTGGCCGTGAGGAGGGACACTCGGGAGAAATCGTCCTTGGGGCTGGACGAACTAGCTCCTCAGGTGCAGAAATACCTGGATGAGATTCAGGGAGGTCTCTTCGAGCAGGCCCTGCAATTTCGTCAGACCCACACCCACGTGGTGCGCAGCTATGAAGAATTCAAGGCCATCCTCGAAGCCAAGCGCGGATTCATAAAATCCTTTTGGTGCGGGGATCCCGGCTGCGAAGACAGGATCAAGGAAGAAACCACGGCCACCATCCGAGTGGTCCTGATGGAGGAGGACCGCGACGAAGCCATGGGCACATGTGTCTGCTGTGGCAAGACCGGCGTCGAGCAGGTCTATTTCGCCCGTGCCTACTAGCCGGATTCAGGGCTCGATAATCTAAATTCCGATAACGGATGCAAGCGCATATCGTGCCCTGTGCCGTTCGTTGCGGCGGCCGGCGGATTGGTTTCATAGGCTGATTCCCCGAGACCTCTGTATAGCAGGCGGAAGGCCCGGGCGCCGGCCGGTGTTTGTCAAAAGAGGATCGAAAAAAGTATAATAAGGCTCAAGATTCTTTGTCTCGGATGGAAGATGAGCAGCGACTTCTCCCGGATGCGAGAGAGCATGGTGGAAACCCAGCTTCGGCGCCGGGACATCTTGGACGAGAAAGTCCTGGGGGCCATGCTCAAGGTGCCGCGCCACCTGTTCGTACCCCAGGATATGCGCCGGCATGCCTATAATGATGAACCGCTGCCCATAGGAGAAGGCCAGACCATCTCTCAGCCCTACATCGTGGCCTATATGACACAAGCTCTCCGTCCCCAGGCACATCACAGGATCCTTGAGGTCGGCACTGGTTCGGGCTATCAGACCGCGATTCTCGCCGAACTGGCACAGGAGATCTTCACCGTAGAGCTCCTGCCGAGTCTATCGAGGCGGGCGGCGCATATCCTCGGAGAGCTGGGGTACACCAACATCCGGTTCAAGGTCGGGGACGGCACCCTGGGTTGGGAGGAACACGCCCCCTATGAGGGAATCATCGTCACCGCTGCGCCCGGGAAGGTTCCCAAGACCCTACAGGATCAGCTTGATATGCGTGCCCGCTTGGTTATCCCCGTGGGTGTGGCTTTCCAGGATCTGGTGCTGGTCACGCGTCGGAAAAATCGGTTTGTTCAGAAAAAGCTGCTCCCCGTGCGCTTTGTGCCTTTGATCCGGCCCACCTGATCCATCCTACAGCTGGATTGTCGTGAGAATGATTTCCTGCCGCCGCCGCAGTCCCGAAATCCCCTAGACCTGGTAGGCCGTATGGGGGCGGCCGGGGGCGGGCTTTTCTTCTTGGCTAGCCGCCAGGATGGATTTGAGTTCCTGCGCAGCCTTCCGTGAGGCCGGCCCCCCGCCCAGGGTCTGCCTGATCTCCCTAAACCTGCTGCGCATGGCATCCCGCCGGGCCGCCGAATTCAGAAGCTGTTGTGCCTCTCGGGTGAGATTCTCGGGTGTGAATTGAGTCTGGATCAGTTCGGGGGCGACGTCGGATTCCGCCAGAATATTCACGATGCTGTACCGGTTGATCTTAACGAACGGCTTGCCCAACGCATAGGTCAAGGGTGAAATGCGGTAAAAAGCGACCAAAGGGGTTTCGAGCAGGGCCGCCTCCAGATTCGCGGTCCCGCAGGCGGACAACGCCAGGTCTGAGGCCGCCAGGGCGTCGAAGTAGTCGGAATCCAAGATGCGGATCGTTCCTTCGATCTCCTTCGGGATGTATCGGCGGACCGCGCTTGCAGGGAGTCCTTCCGCCAAGAGAAGCGCGAACTGAGCCCCGTTCTGTTCGGCGAGCGAACGGGCTGCGGCCACCACCACCGGCATGTGGTGTTTGATCTCCATCTCCCGGCTTCCCGGGAGCAGGGCCACCAGCGGGCGCCGGGGATCGAATCCATACTTCTGTTCGATTTCCGCGCGGGTCCGGGAGGTGTCGATCCGTTCCAGGAGAGGATGCCCGACAAAGGTCGCGGGGATGCCGTGTTCGGCATATAAGCTCTCTTCGAAGGGAAAGATCAGAAGCATTTTCGCAACGGTCCGGCGGATGAGTTTCAGACGCCTTTTGCGCCATGCCCAAACCGTCGGGCTTATGTAATAAAGGACCGGGATTTTCCGCTTCTTGAGGAACCGAGCCAAACGAAGATTGAAATCCGGCGAATCGATCAAAACGGCGGCCGCGGGATTCTGATTGCGGATCTCCGCTTTGAGGCGGTCGTAGATGCGTTTGATACGGGGCAGATGGGATACGATCTCGAATATCCCCATCACGGCCAGGTCCTGTAGGGTGACGCAGAGACGGACACCGGCGCGCTGCAGGTGGGCGCCTCCCACGCCGAAAAAGGTCACTCCGGGAGCCAATCGATCGAAGGCCTCCACCAGTGCCGCCCCATGCTGGTCTCCCGAATTTTCCCCGGCGACGATCAGGACCGAGCTCATTCGTTCTTGTCTTCTTGTCCGTAATACACGATTTCCGGCAGTTTTTTCGGGTCCTGGCCGTAAAAGAAGAGCCATTTGTCATAGGTGGTCTGATCGTTGTAGATGCGGATGGAATTGCGGGTGTCCGTGCTGACGATCCCGATGATCTGTGCATTTTCGATGGAATCCAACACACTCTGTGGCGCGATCAATACTTTTTGGGGAGCGGCGGCCTGGGCACCTGGGCGTCCTGCCTGTTCCGCTTGGGATTGTCCCGGCCGAACCTGCCCCCGCCGAGTCTGGGCCGGACGTGGGGCGCGTGCTCTCCTCCCGGTCCGTCCGGGCGGCTGTTGTTGAAGCAGGATCACATTCCACAGCCCATCTTCGGTCATGGGATCGGTATAAAGGCGGCGGATGCATTTTTCTTCTATCAATTCATCGAAACTGCGCGGAAATCGGCCGGGATTCTTGACCTGATACACACGGACCGCTTCGATGTACTGTTTCCCCCGAAAGATCAGCTCCTCTTCGTTTTCCCTTTGGATCTGGGTCTGCCAAACCGGGAACGCCACCATGAGACCCAGGGTGATCAAGAAGACGGCGAAAACCACGATCAGAATCGTGTATCCGCCCATGGCCCGCACTCTGACAGCCGAGCCTGCGAAGAGCGGAGGCATCTTACCCATAGGCGCTACCAGGTCCTGTAGGCTGTCCCGTCGAGACCGTTCCCCTCGGCCCCCGATTGGATGTCGGCGATACCCGGGATGACACCCGTCAGGAGGTCGTCTTCGCTGAGCTCTTCCGAAACCTCTATCCAGGTTTCGGCCGACCGGGTGATCGGATCTTTGGGGATGCTGTGCAGATATCCCTCATCGACCAGGGTTTGGAGGGCCATGGGAAATTTTTTCTTATCGGTATAATATTGGTTGAGTATGGTGCGCAGGATGTGGAGATTCTCCTTGAGGACCGCCTCCCGCCCGCGCTGGATGGAGGTCTTGAACTGGGGGATTCCCATGCCCACCAGGATTCCGATGAGGGCCAGAACTATGACCAATTCGATAAGGGTAAATCCCCTCTTGGATTCGTGTCTCATCACCCGATTCTTCTTTTTCGGAGGTTTCTGCCCATCACCATTCCCGATATTTGGAGCCGTCCAAGGCCGTGCCCAGTGAGCGCGTGTACACATCATAGACATTTTCACCCCCCCAAGAATCGGAATCGAAGTCGTCCTGGTAAGAGCGAAGGCCCCACTCATAGGAATTGGTCATGGGATCTTTAGGAATACGGCGCAGGAATTTCACGATGCGCGTGATCTCTTGGTTGTCTTCGGATTCGGTGACCTCCACTCCCTCCACCAACGTCTCCAGATCCGGAGGATATCCCTCCGAGTCTTCCTCCACTTCGAACTTGTCTTCATCCGCTAATTTCTTGTACTCATCGATCGCTTCGCGGATGATCCGAAGGCTTCGGCGCAGTTCGATCTCCCTCCCGCGTTTGACGGCGACTTTGGCCAAGGGGATGGCGGCCATAGCCAGGATGGCCACGATACCCGCCGCGACCATCATTTCGACCAGGGTGAATCCCCGAGTGCGGTCAGACGATTGAACCATGGCCTTTTTGAAGTTTAGTCGATTCACTACCTATCTTTTTGATAGCGGTCGCGCTGCGAATGCCCTCCGCGGCCGCCTTTCCGTTCCCGATAATCCTTGCGGTCCCGGTAGTCCTTACGGTTCCGATTATCTCTTCGGTCCCGATAGTCTTTACGGTCCCGGTCCTGCGGCCCGGAAGGACGTCCCTCCGTGTCCATGGCCTTCTTGCTCAGCCGGACCTTGTCGTTTTCATCGATGTTGACGACTTTGACGCGGACCGTCTGCCCCATCTTAAGGACGTCGTGGATGCTGCGCACTCGCTCATGAGAAATTTCGGAAATGTGCAGTAAGCCGTCGACATTGGGGAGGATCTGAATAAACGCACCGTATTCCTCCAGACGGACGACTTTGCCCTCGTAGATCTTGCCGATCTCTGCTTCCTGGGTGATGTCCCGGATCATCTTTTCCGCTTTTTTTACCGCTTCCATGTCAGGGGATGCGATGGTGATCTTGCCGTCTTCTTCGATCTCTATCTTGGCCTTGGTCTCGGCAACGATCCGCTTGATGATCTTGCCGGAAGGGCCAATGACCTCTCCCACCTTTTCCGGGTTGATGAACAGGTTGATGATACGCGGGGCAAAGGGAGAGATATCGGGGCGCGGGGCCGGCAATGTCTCCTTCATCTTTTCCAGCACCTGAAGCCGGGCGGAACGGCCTTTTTCGAGGGCTTCCCGCAGGACCGGAAGCGGGACATGGGAGAGCTTGAGATCCATTTGTATGGCCGTGATGCCCTGTTCCGTGCCGGCGATCTTGAGATCCATGTCACCGAAGTGATCTTCCAAGCCTGCGATATCGGTGAGCACCACGTACCGTTCGTCCTGTGAGATCAATCCCATGGCAATCCCGGCCGGGATCATGGAAAGGGGAACGCCGGCATCCATGAGTGCCAGCACTCCTCCGCACACCGTGGCCATCGATGAGGAGCCGTTGGATTCGAGGATATCGGATACGATCCGTATGGTATAGGGAAATTCCCCCTCGTCCTTAGGTATGGCCTGTACGATGGATTTCTCCGCCAACGCACCATGGCCGATCTCTCGCCGGCCCGGACCTCGCAGGAAGGCCACTTCGCCCACGCTGAAGGGAGGAAAATTATAATGCAGCATAAATCGCTTCTCGCCTTCTTCGCCCAGGCTGTCTATGCGTTGAGTGTCCTCGAAGGTTCCCAGGGTGACCGTAGCCAGACATTGAGTCTCCCCCCGGGTGAATACGGCGGAGCCGTGAGTGCGGGGAAGGAGTCCCGCTTCGATGGTGATGGGGCGGATTTGGTCGAACGCCCGGCCGTCGGGCCTCTTGCCTTCCTCCAGTACTACTCTGCGGACCAAGGACTTCTGGACTTGATACAAGAGTTCTTTGGCTTCCGCGGCCGCCGCTTGATCCTCCTCCGGGATGTCCGCCAGCAAGGCTTCTTGGATGGAACGGATCTTAGCGTTCCGGAGCGTCTGATTGTCGGCTCGAAAAGCCTCCATAAGCTCCGCGGCGTATTGCTTCTCGATCTCGAGGAATTTGTCTCGATCCATCTCCGGCTCGGAAAAGCTCCGTTTCTGGATATCCATGCGGCTGAAAAGGTCTTTCTGTGCCTGGATGATCTCCTGGATAATCGGGATGGCCAGTTGGATTCCCTGCAGGATTTGATCTTCACTCACCTCCCAGGCTCCGGCCTCCAGCATGATGACGCCCTGCTCGTTTCCCACCACCACCATATTCAAAGGGGAGTGATCCAGCAGGCTTTTGGGGGGATTGATTTCGAACCGGCCGTCGACCAATCCGACCTTGACCGCTCCCAGGGGATTGGTGAAGGGGATGTCGGACAGATAAAGGGCGGCGGAAGCTCCTATGATCCCGAGGGTGTCGGGCTCGTTTTCCAGATCGGCCGACAGCAGCAGGGCCACGATCTGGGTGTCAAAGAAGTAGCCTTCGGGGAACAACGGTCGGATAGGGCGGTCTATAAGCCGACTGATGAGGATTTCTCTCTCCGATGGACGGCCTTCCCGTTTGAAAAAGCCGCCCGGGATCTTTCCGGCCGCATAGGTGTTTTCCCGGTAATCCACGGTCAACGGGAGAAAGGGCCGAGGTTCTTTCACCTCTTTTTTCGAGCAGGCGGATACGAACATGACCGTGTCGCCGTAGCGGACGTAAGCGGATCCGTCCGCTTGTCGGCCGTATTTGTTCATCTCGACAGAAAGGGTGCGTTGGTTGATTTCTAAAGAAAATGTGTTTTGTGACATTGGTAGGCCTTGGCTGATGCCTATTTTCTGAGCGCCAGCTTCTTTATGAGTTTTTCGTAGCGTTTCTGATCTTGCTTCTTCAGGTACTCCAGGAGTCTCTTCCTTTGTCCCACGAGCTTCATGAGACCTTGTTTGGAATGATAATCCTGTTTATGGGTCTCAAAATGCTTAGTCAAGTAATTGATCCGCGTGGTGATGAGCGCGACCTGGACTTCGGGTGAGCCGGTATCTTTAGAATGGTTCTTATGCTCACCGATGATGTTGCTTTTGGATTCTTTTGTCAGCAAGGGTTTTTCTCCTTTTTCTAGTTAACTCATCCTATCAAAATTACCGTCGAAAGTAAATCCCAATTCCGCGTAAAATCGGAGAAACACTTAGGTTACACGGCGTGTCAAGGCTAATCAGATCCCCCTTCATACGGGAGGATATGGGCATATAATCGGCTCCCGGAGCCGAGTTTGGGGACGACGCGACTCTTGGAATGCCGCCCCTCTGATGATCTGACTTACGGTCTATTGAACGGTGAGCGTCTTCTTCCTCAGCCGCAGCTGCTTCGCATATTTGGAGTCCAGCCCGCCCTGCGATTCCCGGAGGTCTTTCAACCTGGCTTCGATTTCCATCAGACTCATCTGGTTGATTTTCTTTTTCTTTCCCGGGGCAGCCGGAACAGGTTCCGCCGACGGCTCGGCAGCCGGCTCGGCGGCGGCTTCTGCCGCCTCTTGTGGCTCGACGGGCGGCGGAGCCGCTTCCGGTTCCGCGGGTGGTTCCTCCGGTGCGGGCGCGGGAGCCTTCTCTCCCTCCTTGGCCGTCTCCGCCTGGGGTTCCGGTTCCATCTCTTCGGAAGGGGCGGCTTCCGTCTGCGGTGTTTCCGATTCTTCTTCGGCTATCGGTGTTTCCTCGCCGTCCGATGATTCAGGCACCGCCTCCGCAGGAGGTTTTTCGTCCGCTTTTGTCGGCTCGGCCATGTCATCGGGTTTCGATTCTCCCGTGATTTCTCCTGCGATGTCTTCTTTATGTTCCGAATCTTCCGGCATGCCTTCGGTATCCGGTGGGCTTTCCTTAATGTCTTTTTGATCCTCTGCCATATTTGCCTTCCAGTTCTGTATCGGATGGATCTTTATCGCATTCCGACTTTTAAGATAACCCCTGTAGGATAACAGATTTGCCGTAAAAAGGGAATACCTGGAATTCAGCAGGGAAATCCGTTATATTCAGGAGAAACCATGTATGCCGTTTATTCAGCGCTGCTCTTTTTGGCCCTGATGGCCTATCTGCCGGCCTACTGTATTCGGGCAAGATTCATCCGCCGGGAACCTCTTCATCTACGGGAACGGTTGGGCCTTGCCTTGCCGCCGGCTCCCAAGGCCAGGCCTGTGGTCTGGCTGCACGCCGTTTCCGTAGGGGAAGTCCTTTCTCTCCAGAATTTATGCCGTCGGCTCAAGACCGACCACCCGAATTGGGCGGTGTATGTCTCCACCTTGACGGCCAGCGGATTACGCATAGCCCGGGAAAAGCTTTCCGGAGTGGATGCGGTTTTTTGTATTCCCCTGGACCTCCCGTGGACTGTCCGGCGCCTGTTCAAGGCTGTCCATCCCCAAATATTCGTGTTGGTGGAGTCGGAGCTGTGGCCCAATCTCATTCGGGAGGCAGGGCGTACTGCGGGAGGAACCCTGGTCATCAATGGCCGTATTTCCCCGCGCACCGCAAAGCGCTACCGGCGGCTGAAAAAACTCGTGCAGCGGGTGATGGCTCCCATCGACGCATTCCAAATGCAGACTCCCATCGACCGAGACCGGTTATGCCGCATCGGGATCGATCCGGAACGGATACAAGTTGCTGGCAATCTCAAAGCCGAAGTCCGACTCCCGCCGTTAAGCCCGGAGGAGATCCATGATCAGAAGCGGGCCCTGGGAATCCCTGCGGCCGCATCGGTGGTGGTGGCGGGAAGTACCCACAGGGGGGAAGAGGCTCTGCTCCTGCAGGCTTTTGGCGAGGCGCGGCGCGAACGCCCGGACCTGCGTCTCATCTTGGCACCCAGACATCTGGATCGAATACCTGAAATCTTGATGCAGGGGGAGAGCCTGGATTTGAAGCTGCGTCGGCGCCAGGAGACCGGTCCGGAAGACAGCTGGGATGTGTTGGTTCTCGACACCATGGGAGAACTGGCCCGACTGTACGGATTGGCGGATGCGGCGTTCATCGGGGGAAGCCTCGTCGCTTGGGGCGGGCAGAATCTGCTGGAGCCGGCCTTTTACGGGAAGCCGATCTATTTCGGGCCTCACATGGAAAATTTCGCTCATCTGGCTGAAATCTTCCTCGAAGCACAGGCGGCCCGTCTGATCAAAGATAAGGACGATCTCAAGAATATGTTTCTGCTGGAGGAAAAACACGAACTCCGGCTCATGGGAGCCAGGGCCGAGACGACACTCGATTCACTCCGTGGAGCCACCGATCAGGCCCTCCAAGCGATCGAAGAAAGGTTAGTAGAATCGGAAAGCTTCCCGTCTCCGTCGGTCGGGATCGAATAAATCCCGGCTCACGTTCCGGTTGGAATGCGCGGAAGCAGGGGATTCAAGCCGATCAGGATTTTGTAGTTCGAAGTTTCGGCCCAATCCGCCAGATCGTCGGCGGTTACGATATTCTCTCCCTGGGAACCGATGAGCACGGCCGGATCGCCCGGCATCACCTCCAGTCCGGGAGGAAGACGGACTTCCATGTGATTGGCGGTGATGCTGGCGATGATGGGGCATGGGGTGTCGTGGATGAGCACACGGCCTTTTCCGGCCGCGTAGGGGGGATATCCGTCGGAATAGCCTACCGGCAGGACTGCGATTTTGTGCTTGCGGTCGGCTCGGTAGCTTCGATGGTAGGAAACGCCGTCTCCCGGGTGCAGCAGCTTGACCTCCGCCACTCGACATTTGAACGAGAGCACTGGAGTGAGTCCGAGCGGATCGAGCCGCCGGGATTCGGAATTGGGGTAATATCCGTAGATCACGATTCCGGGCCTTATCATATCCAGATGGTACTTGGGATGTGAGAGGAGTGCGGCACTGCTGGCCGCATGACGGATCACCGGGTCGATCCCCCAGTCTTTGAGTCGCCGAGAGATCTGCAGCAATCGATCCAGCTGAAACACGTCGAAATCGACATCTTCGGTGAGGGTGGTCGAGAGCCCGGTGATCCGCAGTCCCTTAAGCGCGGACAGGGCCGCCAGCTGAGCCGGGGCCGTTTCGCTGGGAATCCCCGCCCGGTGCATGCCGGTGTCGATGTGCACATGGACTGCTAAACAGACGCCTTTGGATCGGGCGGCGCGATCGAGTTCGGCATGCCGGTGGCCGGACAGCATAGGCGTGATGCGCCATCTGACCAAGGCGTCCGCATGGCCTTCCAACACAGGGCCGAAATTATAAACCGCACAGCGCACTCCTTGTTCACGCAGTTGAACGGCTTCATCCAGGCGGCATACCATGAGGCCATCGATACCTGAACGATCCAAAAACTTCCCCACCTCCGCCAATCCGTGTCCATAGGCATTGGCCTTGATCACCGCCATGACCGGCACTGCGGCCCGCTCTCGCACACGTTCGATATTATGCCTCATCTTTTTCAGATCCAGCTCGATCCAAGACTCGGGCGCAGCCGGGACTCGCATCGAAGGGGATCGATTGATGCGGCCGGCCTGGCCGGTTCCCATCGGAAAAGACAGACCCGCTGCGCCTGCGGCGGCGCCCCATAAGAAACGTCTTCTGGTTAGAGACATGAATTTGACTCCCGGCTTGAGCTTGAGCCCAGCATAAATCATTTCGCATCGGGTGTAAATCGGCATTTCGGTTTGCCTTTTTCCTGCCGCTCCCTGCCCCGACCGGGAAGTTGGTTTTGACCATCCCCCGGGGATGGTCAAGATCCAGGATCCGTTTCTCATGAAGAACGCAGAATTCTCGTGCGGAAGGCCTGTTTTTTGGCCGAAGATTGAGATATAATGGCCCCGGTTTTCTTCCTGGATCTGGCCGGCGGATTCGACATAACGATATGAGAAAAGGGAAAGCGAAGACCATGAAGCGAAGGGAATTCATCAAACATACCACGCAGGCCGCAGCTGCAGCCGGATTGACGGGCTGCGGTATCGTGCTCAAGGGATGCCGTTCAGGGCAGGAGTTCGACTTGGTTTTGAGCGGCGGGCTCATCATCGACGGAACCGGAGGCGAACCGTTTAACGCCGACGTGGGGATCATCGGCGATTGTATCGCCCGGATCGGCAATATTGCCGCCACCCGAGGAAAAAAGGCTTTGGAAGTGCGTGATCGGGTCGTGTGCCCGGGTTTTATCGATACCCACGACCACTCCGATGTCGGGCTCCTCTGCAATCCCAGAGCGGAAAGCCACATTCGGCAGGGGATCACCTCCGTCATCAGCGGCAACTGCGGCTCATCGCCCTTTCCGATAGCGGACGAGATTTATGATGAAATGAAGGCGGAATGGAAGCAGGACTATGATGTCGATCTGGATTGGAGAGACATCAAGGGCTTCTTTGCCAGGTTGGAAGAGACCGGATTGGCCCTGAATTACGCCACCTTTGTGGGGCAGGGCGACATCCGGGGAGCGGCCATGGGATTCAATGACCGTCCTCCCAAATTCGATGAGCTGGAGAGGATGAAAACCATGGTGGCGGAAAATGTGCGCGGCGGAGCGCTGGGCCTTTCCACCGGCCTGGAATATGCCCCCGGAAGCTTTGCCCAACCCGACGAAGTCACCGAGCTCTGCCGGAGCGCCGTAGAACTGGGGGGATGCTACGCGACCCATATGAGGGACGAGGGGGATAATCTGCTGGAGGCCCTAGATGAAGCCATCGGAGTGGCACGCAGGACCGGAGCCAGCCTCCAAATATCCCATTTCAAGGTGGCCTACCCGCGTAACTGGCATAAGATCGATGATGCCCTCCTTCGCATCGATCGGGCGGCGGAGGAAGGGATCGAGGTCTTTTGCGACCGCTATCCCTATATTGCAGGTTCAACCGGTTTCAGCAGCTTCAATTTTCCCCTATGGGCCCTGCAGGGAACCAGTTCCGAATTCTTGACACGACTCAAGGACCCAGCGTTGGAGGGCAGGCTGCGGGCTTACGTGAGTGAACGCGAAAAAAAAATCGGCTCCTGGGATAAGGTGCTGATCTCGCATGTCGGTTCCGAAAAAAACCGCCGCTGGGAAGGGAAGAGCGTGCTGGAAGGTATGCAGGAAACCGGAAAGGACGCCTTCACATTTATGCGGGATCTGGTGATCGAGGAGAATGACCGGGTAGAACAGATCATTTTCATGGGTCATGAAGATAATCTCAAACGGATCCTATCACATCCCCGAGTAGGAGTCGGGTGTGACGGCTCCACACGGGCACCATATGGTAGGCTGGCAAGCGGGAAGCCGCATCCCCGCTCCTACGGAACGTTTCCCCGAGTCCTCGGTAAATACATAAGGGAAGAACGGATCCTTCCTCTCCCCGAGATGATCAAAAAGATGACCGCTTTGCCCGCCCGGAAGTTCGGTTTCGCCGACCGCGGGGTTCTGCAATCCGGCCTCTTGGCTGATATTACGGTGTTCGATCCGGACCGGGTGGAAGACCGGGCGACCTGGCAGAAACCACATCAGTATCCGGTCGGTATCGAACACGTCATCGTGAACGGCACGCCGGTGGTCGAAAACTCCGATCACACCGGCCGGCTCCCCGGCCGGATCTTGAGATCCTCCATCTCTAGCTGACGCCTGGTTCCTCGAGGGACATAACAAAATGTCGAAATTGAGGCTTTCGGTCGGCATAAGCGTGCTGTTTTCTCTGTTGGTATCGCCTAGGGCCGCACCAGGACAGGAGGCCGGACTCAGCATCGAATTGGCTTATCGTGCTCTGCACCCGGGAGAAGTCATCCAGGCCAAACTCTCCGCCTCCATCCCCCTCAGCCAAGCGCATCTGCGTTTTTCGGGAGACAAGTATGTCTGCTGGCGGGACGGCCGGACCGGCGCATTCATTGCCTATATCGGATTGGATCTGGGACTTAAACCGGGTTCCTATTCCGTGGAAGCGGCGGCACTCACGGAGGAAGGGAATCTGTGTTCGGCGCAGCGAGAGATTCACATCCTGCCCAAAGAATTCCCCGTCAAGAGGCTGCGTGTGGAGGAAAAATACGTAACGCCACCACCTGAGGTCATGGAGAGGATCCGCACCGAATCCGCACTGCTCGGATCGGTGTTTTCGATCTATACCGAGGAATGGCTGGGAGAGGGGAGTTTCGTGCTTCCCACCGAAGGTGAGGCCGCCCCCAATTTCGGGGAACGCCGCTATTTCAACGATCAGCCGCGATCTCCCCACAGCGGCATCGATGTCTCATCTCCCATGGGGACGCCGGTCAGAGCATCCAATTCGGGCCGCGTGGTGCTGGCCGCCGAGTTGTACTTTGCCGGCAACACCGTCGTCGTCGACCATGGATTGGGGGTTTTCTCCTTCTACGGCCATTTTTCCAAACTGAGGACCGTTCGCGGCGCCCGGGTGCGCAAGGGGGACGTGATCGGTGAGGTGGGCAGCACCGGCCGGGTTACCGGTCCTCATCTCCACTGGAGCGTGCGCATCCGAGGGAGCCGGGTCGATCCCCTCTCCCTCATGAGCCTGGTCCTGGATTGAACCGGCTCCTTATTGTTCCGCCAGGTAAGCGTCCAACCACTCGTGAACCACCCGCCACCACAGCTCGGCATTGCGGGGCTTGGCCACGAAATGCCCCTCATCGGGAAAGTACAAGAAACGGGAATCGACCCCCTGCCGTTGGAGGGATGTGAAGAGTTGAAATCCTTGCGTGACCGGAACCCGGAAGTCCAGCTGTCCGTGAACCACCAGGCAGGGAGTCTTGAAGTTCTGAACCAATGTGCTGGGAGACCACCTGTCATACTGTGCCCGATTGGACCAGGGAGTGCCTTGAAATTCCCATTCCGGGAACCACAATTCTTCTGTCGCGCCGTACATGGAACGCAGATCGAAGACCCCGGCATGCGATATCAGACAGCGGTAGCGGTTGGGATGCCCCTCGATCCAATTGATCATATATCCTCCATAGGAGGCTCCCGCCGCCGCCATCCGCTCTCCGTCGATGAAGTCAGAACTATCCAGGAGAAAATCCAGTCCCTTCTGGAGGTCCAGGAAAGGCTTCCCTCCCCAGTCCCCGCTGATGGAGTCGGTGAAGTCCTGTCCGTATCCAGTGCTGCCGTGGAAGTTAATGAGCGCGACCACGTAACCCGGGGCAGCGAACATCGAGGCGTTCCACCGATAGTGAAAGTGGTCCTTCCATGCACCTTGGGGTCCTCCGTGGATAAGCATCACCAGGGGATATTTTTTTGCCGGATCGAATCCAGGGGGAATGACCATCAGTCCATGTACGCGCTCTCCACCTGCACCCGTGAACCAGAATTCCTCTGCAGGCCGCAAATCCAGCCGGGCCAGGAGCTCGTCGTTGGCGTGGGTCAGCCGGGCCGGTTTCCCGTCCGGGAGAGAGAGGGTGAAGATCTCGGCCGGGGTGTGGATGGACTGGGCCAAAAACAGCATGGTCGCCCCGTCCGGACTCAAGGTGGGGGAACCGATGACGTGACGTTCGAGCAGCGTCTGGAGATTTTGTCCACTCACATCCATCCGGGCCAGGACATCCCAGGCCTGATCCTGGTAGGTGATGTAGAGGTGTTTGCTGTCCGGCGACCAGAGGATATCATCGACCGAGAAGTCCGCCTCTTCCGTCAGGCTCCGCGAATTTCCGCTAAGGCGGTCGTAGAGGATGAGTTGGCAGCGGTCGGCTTCGAATCCCGGACGGGACATGGCCCGGTAAGCCAGCCAGCGGCCGTCGGGAGAAAAATAAACACCATTGTCGTTGGCGCGGCTGCTGGTGATTTGAGCCAGGCTGTCATCTGCCAGGGAACGGATGAAGAGGTCGTTATTGGTGCCGATGCCTTTTCTCAGATCCGGATCGATGTTGCGGACGAATCCGATTTTCGTTCCATCCGGCGAGAAGGCATAGTCATGGGCACTCCCCAGGGAAAGGGGGGGAGTGTCGAAATCGCCGGGAGTGACATCGATCGCTTGGCCGCCACGCTCCGCCGGCAGGATGAAGAGGTGGCTGCGCAGCCCATCCCGCCATGCGTTCCAATGGCGGAAAAGGAGCTCGGTGAACAGTTGAGCCTTGACCGGGCTCTCGTGATGCTCTCTAATTCGGCGCGCATTGTCCGCCTCATCGCGATATTCAGGAAATACGGATGAGGTAAAGGCCAGATGGGTTCCGGTGGGAGACCAGACGACACCGCCTGCCCCACCTGCCAGATGAGTCGCCTGCCGAGCTTCACCCCCGCGAATGTCGAGCATCCAGATCTGAGGCGTGCCGCTCCGAGTGGAGATGAATGCCAAACGGCGGCCGTCCGGGGACCAGCGGGGACGGGAGTTCGATCCAGGGTCGGTGGTGAGCCTGCGTGCCTCTCCGCCATGGAGCGGAATTAGCCAGATGTCGCTGCGGCTCCGGTTTGTCTTCAGGTCCATTTCCGTAATCACATATGCGACGCGGTTTCCGTCGGGCGATATTTGGGGGTCGGAGAGCCGTTTGAAACGGATGAAGTCATCGAAGGTGATCGGCCTTTTCTCAGCCGATGACGAGTCGATGGGAAATGCACCCAGGGCGATAAAATTCAGAATGATGACTGCCGAGAGTCTGTGCCGGTGTTTCATCCTCCCTCCTTTCCGACCGACCGCAATCCAGGCGAGGAGAATCCGGGCGATGTGCCATGGATTTTCGCCTATTGTGCGAAGATCACCTCACATGTTAAGCAGTGACGAACGGCACGTCAAGGATAGCTGTCTCTGATTGACATTTCAGCGCCCGATTCCTATAGTAAAGCCTTGTTTCGGCTGCCGGGCCATCGGTGATGGCCATGTGCCAGGACAGAATACGATGAAAAAAACCGATCAGGGCCCCGTCGATGTGCAGGATCCCATGGTCCGGGCCGTCATGCAGGCCTACCAAACCGGGCAGGAGGATGAAGCGCTGGAGCCGATCGTGGCGGTCGATGCCGCTGGGCAGCCGATCGGACGGCTCAAAGGCGGAGACTACGTGATCTTCTATGATATCCGAGGCGAGAGGGAAATCCAGCTGACCGAAAGCCTGATCCGGGGTGACTTTTCCCATTTCCCCGTACAACCGGATACCATATTGCGGTTCGTGACCATGATCGAATACAGCCGGAAGCTCGGAGTTAGAGTGGCGTTTCCACCGCTCGGGCGCATACGCAATACGCTCGCTGAAACGGTCACGCGAACCGGCCGGAGGATCTGTAAAATCGCCGAGTCGGAAAAGGCCGTACATGTCAGTTTCTTTTTCAATGGCAAAAATGAGGCGGCCTTTCCGGGTGAGGAACGTATCATGGTCCCGTCTCCGGAGGGTATCGACTCCTATGCCGAGCATCCCGAGATGAGCGCCTCCCGGGTGTCGGATGCGATCCTGGCTAAATTGGAGGACACATCCTGTCCGCTGATCGTGGCTAATCTGGCCAACGTGGATGTGGTCGGTCACATAGAGGATTCGAACGCGGTGAAGCGTGCGGTCGAGTCCGTCGACACTCAGCTGGGCCGCATTGTGGCGGCCTGCCGTGCCAACCGGGTGACCCTGCTGGTCACGGCGGATCATGGGACGGTGGAGGAATGGCTGTATCCCGACGGCCAGGTCAATACCGGACACACCAAGAGTGAAGTGCCTTTCGTGCTGCTGGACTTTTCCAACGACACCCCGGAAAAGATGCGGCTCCGCCCCCACGGCGAGCTCAGCGATGTGGCCCCCACGGTGCTGAATCTGATGGGAATTCCCCGGCCGGAGGAAATGACCGGACAAAGCCTGTTGGTCGGCACGGATACGAATCCCGCGAGCCGGCGGCAGATCAAGGTCGTGTTGCTCATTCTGGATGGCTGGGGCATGCGGGAGGAGGAATACGGCAATCTGATCCAGGCGGCCCGGACTCCCCACTTCGATTCCATTTGGAAGGCTTTCCCCAAATCACGCCTGAAGGCATCCGGTGAAGCGGTGGGCATGCCGGCACACACCGTCGGCAATTCCGAGTCCGGCCATCTGCATTTGGGCTCCGGACGCCGCATCTTGCTGGATCGAGTGCGCATCGACCGTTCCATCGAGGACGGCAGTTTTTTCCGTAATCCGGCATTTTCCTGGGCCATGAAAAGCGCGCGGAGCAAGGGAAAGGCCCTTCACCTGTTGGGGATCGTCTCCCATTACAGCTCCCACGGCACCATCCGGCATCTCTTCGCCCTGCTGAAGATGGCGCGCGACTTGGGAGTGCCGCAGGTCTTTGTCCATTCCCTGATCGGGCGGAGGGGTGAACGGCCCGAAAGCGGAGCGGTGTATGTGGCGAAAGTGGCGGAAATGTGCCGTTCGCTCGGGACGGGGAGGGTGGTGACGGTCATGGGCCGGTTTTGGGCCCTGGACAGGGAGGAGAACTGGGACCGCATCGCCAAGGCTTATCGCGCGCTGGTCGGAGGCGAAGGCACGCGTGCCGGGATCGAGGACTGAGCGGTTCAGCCGCAGGGGAAGGGAACTTTTGCACGGCCGGTGCGTAATTAATATCGTAAATAATGTGAACTTCACCGAGGGAGTCGAGAGGCTTTACGGAAAATGAGTGTCGAGATCAAGGACCTGCATTTCAGCTATGGCCGGATCAAGGCCCTGGACGGCGTGGATGTCAAGCTGCCCCAGGGTGCCATCGGCCTGCTGGGGCCTAATGGGGCGGGCAAGAGCACCCTGATCCGAATCCTGTTGGGCTTTCTCACGCCCCAACAGGGCCGCGGAAGCGTCCTGGGCTATGACATCCACAGTCAACAGGCTCTAATCCGCCGCTATGTGGGCTACATGCCGGAAGATGACTGTCTGATTCCCGGCATCGACGCGGTATCCTTCACCTCTTATCTGGGGGAGCTTTCAGGCATGCCGAAACAGGAAGCCATGAAGCGGGCGCACGAGGTGCTTTTCTACGTGGGACTGGAAGAGAGCCGGTACCGACTGCTGGAGACCTATTCGAGCGGCATGAAGCAGCGGCTCAAGCTGGCGCAGGCCATCGTCCATGATCCAAGGTTGATCTTTTTAGACGAGCCGACCAGCGGACTGGATCCCCAGGGCCGTAAGGATATTCTGGAACTCATCCTGGATATTTCCGCCAAGAAGGACATCCAGGTTTTGATATCTTCTCACATCCTGTCCGATATCGAAGCCACCTGCTCCTATGTCGTGATCCTCAACAAGGGGAGGCTGGCGGCCGAGGGAACGGTAAGCGATCTCAAACAGATCGAATACAGCCTGTATGAGCTGAAGATCCATGGTGATTCGGCCGCCTTCTTGGAAAGGCTCCGCGGCCTGGACTGCAGGGTGGAGGAGACCGAAGACCGGCTGCTTAGGTTGTACATGCCTCCCGACATCGGATCCCAGGAAATATTCCGGCTCGCTGCCGCCGACCGGATTCAAATCCGTCATTTCATCAAGAGCCAAACCTCATTGGAGGATCTGTTCGCCGAAGCGGTGGGAGTGGATTGATGAGCATCAAAGAAAAGGGCTACACCCATTGGCAGGGAGAGTTCAGGGACAGCCGTTTGAACTGGATGCCGATCACGCGCTACGGGATCAAACTCGCCTTCCGCCGCAAATTTTTCAAGTTTCTGTTCTTTTCCACCTTGGCCCCGGCCGTGATCACGCTGGCCTTCATCTACATTTCTGAGCGTCTATCGGATTTCGCCTTCCTGACCCAGGATAGCGATGCCCTCTCCTTCTTCGAGGTCAATCCGGTCTTTTTCATGCGCTACTTCAACGGCGGCGGGCTGCTGTTCATGATGCTCATGCTGATGATCTTCAGCGGGGCAGGGCTGATCGCGGATGATCTGAAGCACAATTCGCTTCAGCTTTATTTTTCCCGGCCCCTCACCAAATTGGATTATTTCTTGGGAAAAGCCTCGGTCATCGTATTCTTTCTCATGCTGATCACCATGGTGCCGGGGTTGATATTCGTGATCATGAAGCTGCTCTTTGCCGGTGATTTCCAGTTCGTGCGGCAGTACCCGTGGCTTCCGCTTTCGGTGATCGGATTCTCGCTCCTCATCACGGTGTTTTTCACCTTCTACACGCTCCTGCTGTCCGCCGTCAATAAGAACAGGCGGTACGTGGCGGTGTTGATCTTCGGCATCTATGTTTTTTCCGACATCATTTTCAATATCTTCAACGGGATCTTTCGCAATCCCTACTTCGCCCTGTTTTCAGTCGAAAAGAATCTCCAGCAGGTGGGGGCGGTGATCTTCGGCCAGGATCCGCAGTACGATATCCCGTGGATTCTGTCCATCCTGGTCATCGGCGCACTCTGTGCCCTGTCCGCCTGGGTGCTGAATAGGAAGATTCGGGGCGTCGAGGTGGTCAAATGAGCCCGGTCATCGAGACCCGGAATCTGTCCAAGTGGTACGGCAATGTGCTGGGCTTGAGCGATGTCAGCATCGGAGTCGAATCCGGCATCACCGGATTGTTGGGGCCCAACGGGGCCGGGAAATCCACCTTCATGAAACTGATCACCGGACAATTGAAGCCCAATATCGGGAGCGTGACCGTCGAAGGGCAGACGCTGCAGCGGAAGGCGGAAATGTTTTCCCGAATCGGTTTTTGTCCCGAACAGGATTCCTTCTTCGAAGAAATGACCGGGTGGCAGTTCCTCAATGGGCTACTGAGACTCCAGCATTATGACGCGGCCGAGCGGAGTTCGAGAGCGAACAGGGCTCTGGAGATCGTCGAACTGATCGACGACAAAGATCGGGTCATCCGATCCTACAGCCGGGGGATGCGGCAGCGCCTGAAATTCGCCCAAGCCATTGCGCATGATCCCGATATCCTGTTTCTGGACGAGCCTCTGAACGGCCTTGATCCCTTGGGACGGCGAAAGCTCATCCGACTCATCAAGGCCTACGGTCGCGAAGGCAAGACGGTGGTGGTTTCCAGCCACGTGCTACCGGAGATCGAGGCCATGACCAACATGATCATCCTCATTCACCAGGGGAAGATCTTCGCCCAAGGTGACATCCATTACATCCGCGACCTGATCGAGACCCATCCGCACATCATTTCCGTCAAATGCAGCGACTGCCGCCGGTTGGCCTCCCGACTGATCGGCGAGGATTACGTGCTCAAACTCGACTTCGGTTCGGGAGATAACCGGCTCTTGGTGGAAACCCGCAACCGGGACCTGTTTTTCAGCCGCCTTATCGAGGTGATTGCCTCCCTGGATATCATCGTGGAAGAGATCACCTCGCCGGATGATAATCTGCAGGCGGTCTTCGACTATCTGATCGGGAAGTAGACATGAGCAACGCTTCGGAATCGGGTATGGCGCGCTTCAACCGCTCTTTTCGAGATGTGTTCGCATTCTTCTTTCATCTGGGCAAGCAGGCCCGTAAAACGAAGGTCTTTTACTTGGTCAGCTTCCTGCCGGTGGTGATCGCCTTTATCATCAAGTTCACGCAGATCTTTTCCGGCCGGGAGAGGTTCGAGGGGATCTATATCTTCAACAACATCATCATGGTGTTCTATCTGCAGTTTTTAATCCTGATCCTGGCGTTGTTCTTCGGCACCTCGGTCCTGTCCGAAGAACTTGAGGGAAAGACCCTGACCTACCTGACCACCCGCCCGCTCTCTAAGATGTCCTTGATCTTGGGAAAATATGCGGCCTACACATCGTTGACGATCGTGATGACCGTGGTCAGCGTGATTTTCGCGTTCCTGGTCTTGAACCTCAACCGCCTGCTGGATTTTTCGCTCTACAAAGTGCTTGTCAAGGATCTAGCGGTGCTGGCGCTGGGATTGGTGGCGTACACCGCCTTTTTTACGTTCATCGGAACGTTCATGAAAAGATCCATCATGTTCGGCCTGATCTTCAGTTTCGGGTGGGAAAATGTGATCCAGTATTTTCCCGGATCCACCCAGCGGTTCGCCATCGCCCACTATCTGAAGTCCCTCCTCCCTGTGCCGTCTTCGGGGAGATTTTCTTTCCTGCTCTTCCGGCTGGAGGCCACACCTCCGGGTCTGGCCGTGCTTATGCTCTTGGGAATAACCGCTGCTTTTTTGGCTTTTGCCTGCCTGACGTTTTCGTTGAAGGAATACGTCCTCGACGAGTGATCCGGCGGTAGCCTACTTTTCCTCTTCTTTCTGGGTCGGCAGTGCGGATTTGAGCTTTTGGATCAAGTCGTCGGGTATGCTGGCTTCGATCATCACGTGATCCGCTGCGTGGGAAACCGCGATGCTGTCCAACAGATCGCCCAGTTCCGGTTTGTCTTCCGGGATCATCATGGCTCCCATGGCTTTGAAGCCTGTGAGCATCTCGGAAATCTGTTGATTGCTCTCCGCGTTATCGCTTTCGGCCTTGATCCGAGCGCTGACCATGGCGTTTTTATGGTCGAAGTTCAGGATCAACGCCTTCATGCTTTGCAGGGGTTTCAACTGGGGATTACCTTCCGTGGCTTGGGCCACATCTTTTTGAGGAATGAGTATCGCTCCCCAGAACAGGGTGTCTTTCTCCGTGCGCCCTAGAACATCGGCCAGGGCCTGGTTCTTGAACACGTTGTCCTTCCTGCCCTGCATCACGTCGACGCAGGCCTTGACACTTTGCGCATTGCCCACCACGGCATTGGAGGCATCCAGGAAAGCGAAGGCCCCCTCGTCTTCATCGGGCATGCTGTAGAGGGTGATCCCGTTATAGTCTTCGGTGACCGCCTCTTTTCCGCCTTCTTCCTGGATGAGGGTCAGGATCTTTTCCTTATCGTATTTCAGGTTGACGACCGCCGCTCCTTCCTCTTTTCCTCCCAGAGTCCCCGAGAGGATGCCGACGGCGACGTAGTAGATATCCTGTTTAGGATCGATTCCTGATTTTTTGACGAATTCCTGATACTTGGCATAGGATTCGTCTTCTTGGATGAGCTGGTCTGCGACTGCGGTGGCCATGGCCCGGTGCACGTCGATGAAGATCACTCCTTGTGCATCGACGGGCAGGTAATTCAGAACATCATCCGGTTTGGCCGAACCGGCGGCGGCCTTCTCTTTGGGACCGCACGCCATGGATCCGAGGAATATCAGAGCCAAAACCAAAGCCAATGTTTTCGTTCTTTGCATTGCACGCACCTCCTAGTGGTTTCTACGGATTCTCTTTGATTTTGTTCCCACTGACTATATCAGAAATTTATTCCCGGGGACAACATTTATTTTCGGTCCGTAATCTTCCCTGTCTATCCTGACTTGTCCCGATCTATCGGTCGGATATCGATGTCCATCACGGAATCGAGCTCCTTCCTTATTGATCTTACCTGCGGGACACGTTCTTTTTCGAAAAAATAATGACATGCAGGTGTGTATTTGGCCGCCGCTCATATCTGCAGAGCCGGGGGGACGTCCCCTGCTCTTATCTTGGGAACGACATGCCAAACGGGAAATCGGGGTGGAAAACACGAAGGCGCTTGGCCGGGAGCGCAGAACATACTGACCTCAACCGGGGAGGAAATGAGGAAGGGAATCCGGAATGAAATGGGAGGTCGAGGGCGATATGCGGTTCGAGCGCAAGCCTAAGAGGAGATGGATGGGAAAATGGGACGGCTAGTTCAAGTAGCGGAAGAGGTGCATCTGGCTGGAAAACTGCCAGCATCGGATCCATGCCAAGGTGAAGATGAACGCCTGGAGGAGCACAAAGGCGGCCGCTACGCCCAGTGGTCCGTCCTGCGGGATGAGCGCGCGAAGCAGGAGATAGGCCGCTGTGGCCACGGCTTGAACCAGCAACATCATCCCCAAGAGCGCGATGGTGGACAGAGGATGGCGTGCGACCAGCCCGATTCCTGCCCGAAACGCATGCCAAAGGCTGCGGCGCTCCTGGATGACAACGCTGATGCGGGTATAGTCCAGCACCATTTGAATCAAGAAGAAAAGCGCGAATATAACCGCGCTCACCAACAGATTAAGGATAAAAGGCGCTATCTCGGAATACGAGTTCCGTGCCGTATGGCGCACCCAAGAATTCAGGCCGCTGGAAAGGGGGGCCAGGATCACCAGCCAGGAAAGCCATCCACACAGCAGGATGCCCGCAAATTGCGGGGCATGCGCCGCCGCTCCCTTGAGCAGCTCCTGCCCGGAATGACCGTTTCCCTTCATGGAATAGGTGTGCAGGATGCCGCCGGCGAGCAAGGTGCGCATGACCAGGTAGAAGCATGCCGACAAGAGCAACCAAGGGGGGAACGAGAGAAACTTCCAGCGTATTAAGTTTTCCAAAGAGCTTAAGACGGCACCCTTCCCCAAAAGTGCCGGACTGAAAGTGGCCTCCAAGCCCTCGTTATCGTCCCGAAACTCTTCCCACCAAAGATAGTCGAAGCCCTGTGACATCCGCTCCGTCACCTGTGAGTCACCGAAGGAGTCTTGGAGGGAATCAAACAGGGTTACGGCCAGGGGAATCGCAACGAGGATATTCACGACATAGACGAGCAGGATCAATTGCGGCAGGGAGGCGGACTGGTGGAATCCTTTCAGGAAATTGAGCAGAGCTTTCATCCCTGTGGCCTCATGGATCAACTCCCAATAAATGCAAACAGCTCCAGGGTATGCTGCAGCCAATGCAGCCAGACTGCCGCCCAGCGCCAGGGAGCCAGCCGTGCGGGCTTCAGCATCCGGCTGTTGTTGGTGCGGTTGATGTCGGAGACATACACGAAGTCCGGATCAACCACGGCTTGGGTGACGTGAGCGGAGGAACGAAAGGTATACTTTTTCCAGCGGTACTGCCCTTCCCAGTCCAGCAGCATGGTGCGGTCGTCGCTGAATCGGATCAGCACCTTGACCGGAACTTTGACCTCTCCCAGCCGCCGGATCAGGACCTCGCTTTCATAGACCTGTTCCCCGGGCCTGTCCTCCTGTCCTGTTCGGTATTCCAACCCGAACCATCCTTTCTGTGGGGGGACGGGCCGGTTGGTGATGCGGCCCACGGCATAGTCCAGGTGTCCCGATCCGTAGATGAATTGATCCAAGAACCAACTCATGTCCTGCCCCGCGAATTCCGACACCACGGCGAAGAAGTCCGAGGGACGCGGATGCCTCCACCACCAGCGTGTGGAGTAGGCCTTGAGCATGGGATCAAAGACTTCTTCTCCAAGATAACGGCGCAGAGTGAGCATCAGGAGCGCGGCTTTGGCGTAGGCGTTGGCGCCGTAGGATTCGGTGTCCATGTACTGCCAGGCGTTGCGCTGCATCTCGTCCCGATTCCAGGTCATGCGGTGGCTGGAAATACCCTCGGATTCGATCGGGATCCGTACCTGCGGGAACGTGACCGGAATGCCGAAAAAATTCCGCCAGAACACGGGATCGCCGTAGGCCTCCCGATATACGGCCGCGTCGAGATAGGACGTCATGCCTTCGTCCATCCACGCCTGCTCGAATTCGTTGGAGCCCAGGAGCCCATAAAAATAGCCATGTCCGAACTCATGAATCGTGACGGCTTCCGGCCTGGGGATGCCAGGGCGGCTCAAAAAGTAGGCGCCGCCGGTGAAGAAAGTGGGATATTCCATGCCGCCGGAGCGGCTGTTGTAAGCGGGATCCACACATGTGATGGTCGAATAAGGGTAATCACCCAACCACAGACTGGCATACCTGACGGCGTTTTTGACCGCATTCAGATAGCGGTCTCTGAGCTTTCGGTGGTAGGGCTGAAGCAGCAAGGTGATCTCAGTGGTTTTATCGGAAGCATAAGCGTATTCTTCCGTAAACCGCTGCAGGTGGGGCGAGGCGACCCAAGCGAAGTCGTGCACACTGTGCTGAAAGAATCGATGGGTGGTGGTTCCGTCCCCGTTATCTTCCTGTTCACGGTGCTCACCGGTGGCCCCCACCACAAAAGAGGAGGGAAGGGTGATTTGGACGTCATAGGTTCCGTAGTCAGCATAATATTCGGATGCGCGGTGATATTGGTGGCAGTTCCACTCTCCGTCCTGGAACACGCCCAGCTTGGGGTACCACTGGGCGATAAAGTAATATTGGTTGTGTACACCGGTTCGGGAAACGGGTTTGGGGACTTTGGCCTCGAAGGCGATGACCAGGTCGATGGTTTGATCGGGGGCCACCGGCTGGGGCAGCCGGATCGAAATAACCGTCTGGTCAAAAGGATTTCCGTCATCGGGTTGGCGGAACCGGATCCGAGACGTTAGATCGAAGGGATCGAAATCGGCGCTCTCGATGATCTGGATGGAGCCGATCCGGCAGTGTCCCCAATCTTCCCGGCCGAAACGGTAGAGATCCGATCCCCGCCCTCCATCCTCCTTGAGAAAGGTACTGCGGTTGTTTTGAAAGGCATTCCAATAGAGGTGAAACCACAGCTCGAGGGCGGGGCTGTCGGTTGAATTGGTCCATGTGACCCATTCTTTGCCGGTGATGGTCTGCCTTTCGATATCCAATCGGACATCCATGAAATAATTGGCCACCTGCGTGCAGAACGGCTCCTGCCCCTGGAGGGATAGAGAAGAAGGACAGAGCAAAAGGAACAAGGCAAAAGCGACTTTTCTCACCGATACGCCTCGCAAGTATTTTCTCATCTTAGTAGAGCTGTAATATTTTTACAACCTCCAACCTGACTGCGAAGCTTTTCCGTTTCCGGATACAAGAATGGGGCGTTGGGGTAAAAGCCTGGCGGCAGAAGGGCCGGTTCATGCTTTCGACTTAAGGGTCATCTTTCACGGCCCCGGAAATGTCATCGACGTGCCGCTTTGCTTTTAAAAATAGGAAAAATCCGTTATAAACAAGTTGAGTTGGCCTTATTTCGGAAGAGAGGAAGGAGGTTTCCCATGCATAGGATCAAATCGGCGTCTATTCTCTATCTGGCATTGGCTGTGTGTTTGCCCCTTTCAGCGCGCGAAAAGCCATTGGCTCCACCGGACCTGATCAAAGCGCTGGTCCAGGAAGTCTCAGGGGAGACCGCCTATCATTATACGGTGCTGCTCTCGCACTACGATCGCATTCAGGCCTCGCGCGGATGGCATGGGGCGGCGGAAATGATTCAATCGGAATTGAAAAGATTTGGCTACACGGACGTGAAGCTGGAGGGATGGCCCTCCAACGGATCCCGCTATTACTACACCTACCAGACTCCCATCGGATGGGACGCCTCACATGCCGAACTGTGGATGCTATCCCCCCAAAGAGAAAGGCTGTGCTCGTTCGCTGAGATTCCTCTCACCCTGGTCAAGCACAGCAATTCGGCGGATGTGGAAGCCGAGTTGGTGGATGTGGGAACCGGGGTGGGCGAGGGATCCTACCGCGGCAAAAACGTGGCGGGCAAGATCGTCTTGGCCACTGCCTATACCGGCCAGGTCATGCGGGAGGCGGTGGTCGAGCGCGGGGCCTTGGGTGTCGTCACCTGGTTTCCACCGGAAGAACGACCGGGATATCCCAATATGATCCGCTATACGGCCCTCTGGCCGCGATGGGAGGAGCGTGAGCAGATGGGATTCGGCTTCAATGTGAGCAAGCTGCAGGGTTGGCGGCTGAAAAAGATGTTGGACTCGGGGGAGCGCGTGGTCCTTCACGCCCGGGTAGAGGCCGAGTATTATGACAGCCGGATCGAAGTGGTCAGTGCGGCCCTCCCGGGAGCGGTCGAGCCGGAGCGGGAAGTCTTGATCATCGGCCATCTCTGTCATCCCACGCCCAGCGCTAATGACAACGCCAGCGGCAGCGGCGGGATGCTGGAAATGGCCCGGGCCTTGAAACGAATGATCGACCTGGGATTGGTGGAGCCCCCGCGGCGGACAGTCCGTTTCCTGTGGGTGCCGGAGTTTTACGGGACCGTGCCTTACGTGAAGGCTTATCTGGAGCGGACCCGCAATACCCTGTCGGCGATCAACTGCGACATGATCGGGGAGGACCTCCATCTTACCGGAGGGATGTTCACCATCACCTGCACTCCCGATTCGCTCCCCAGCTATTTGAACGACGTGGTGGTCGACTTTGCACACCTGGTGAGGTCGCTGGGCCTGCAAAGCCTGAACGGCACCCGCCATCCGTTCGCCTTTCAGGTGAATCCCTATGGCGGGGGAAGCGATCATGTGGTGTTCAACGACGGAGCCCTCAAGGTCCCGGCCGTCATGTTCGGTCACGGGGACACCTTTCACCACACCAGCCTGGACACACCGGACAAGGTGGATGCCTCGGAACTCCGGCGTGTCTGTGCCATCGCCCTGGGGGCGAGCTATTATCTGGCTCATGCTTCCGACCCGGAGGCGGTGGACATGTCACGCCTGATTGCCCGAAACGGTATGGGCCGCTTGGCAGCCGACGCCTACGACGCCTTCCATGCGATCGGGGAAGCTCACACACCCGACGATCTCCGGGCCTCCCTCCGCCACGCCGAAGACGTTCTCGAACATGCCGCACGCAGAGAAATCCAGGCCGTCGAGTCCACCCGCGTATTTGCTGCCGATCCCGTATCCCGGGATGACATACAGAGTCAGACGGATCCCATCGAAGCCTTAGGCGAAGCGCTGAAAAAGGAAATGCACCTGCGCTATCAGATGGCATGCGACCGGATGGTTATACGGCCTCTACCTTCCTCCCTCAGTCCTGAAGAAGCGGAATTCAGCCGGCTGGTGCCGGTACGGTCGGAGGATTTTGTGTGCCCGCTCCAAACCGGCTACCTCAGCGACAAATTGGGCGAGGCGGCGCTCAAGGACCTGAGGCTTGGGGGAAATATCGCCTACGAAGCGCTCAATTTCGTGGATGGGAAGCGCAGTGTTGCGGCCGTCAGTCGGGCGGTTGCGGCGGAATACGGGCCCTTGCCGGTCCAAGACGTGGTTGATTTTTTTAATCTCCTGGAGCGGGCCGAACTCATCCGATGGGTCAAAAAATAAGGATCAACCCGTCAGAAAGGAAATGAGTCGTGGGCACTGTAGAAGACACCCCGTTCAGCCGGCTGGTTCACGGCCGGAAGAGCATCCGGCGTTTCTCTGACCGGCCGGTGGAACGCCCCGTGGTCGAGCGATGCCTGCAGGCCGCGCGCGTCGCTCCCTCGGCCGAAAACTCTCAGCCCTGGAGGTTCCTGGTCATCGACGATCCGGATATCAAAGAACGGTTTTGCCGCGAGGTCTTTTCAGGCATCTATGCTGTGTCCAAATTCGCCGCGCTGGCTCCGGTCCTGGTGCTGATCCTGGCCCGCAAGAGTATTGTGGCCCACCGCATCGGGCTTCGGGTTCAAGATATCCCGTTTCATTATATCGACATCGGGATTGCGGGGGAGCATTTGGTGCTTCAGGCGGAAGAGTTGGGTGTCGGCACCTGTTGGATGGGCTGGTTCAGCGTGCGGAGGGCTCGCAGGTTTTTCAAAATACCCTCCAAGTATAAAATCATGGCCTTGATTCCCATGGGATACTATGACAAGAAGCCCTCGCGGGAACGCAAGCGAAAATCGCTGAAAGAGATCGCCTGGTTCAACCGTATCGGGAAGGGATGAGGGGCTAGAGGCCGGCCTCGACCAACTTCAGCGCCTGCTCCAGGTAGGTGGGCGGATTGCCCAATCCCAGGCGGAGATATCCTGCCAGGCCGAAATGTTCTCCCGGGCAGATCAGAACGCTGTGCCGTTCCCTTAGAATTCGGGCCAGCTCCAATGTGGGTGTCGTCCCGTGATAGCGGGGAAAAGCGATGGCCCCGGCCTGCGGAGGGACACAGGTGAGCAAACCGCCCATTCGATCCATCCATGCCTCGAGGCGATCCCAGTTCTCCTGAATGGTGCGCCGCGTGCGCTCCAACAATTCCCGGCGCTTTTCCGGTTCCAGAGCCAGTACGGCCAACCGATCGCTCAAGGCGCTGATGGTGATGGAGGTATAATCCTTGCAGCTCCAACAGGCCTGGATGATCTCGGGCGGAGCGATCATCCATCCCACTCGTAATCCGGGAAGCCCATAGGCCTTGGACAGTCCGCAGGTTATGATAGTCCTGGGATACGCACCCCACCAGCTGGAGGGTGCAGGGGTCTTCAGCTCCGCTCCGCGGTAGACCTCGTCCACCAGCAGCCAGGCTCCGGCGCGGGATGCCAGGTCCAGCACCGCTTCCCGGCCCTCCATATCCATTACGCTGCCCGTGGGATTGTTGGGGTCCGTGATCACGATGAGCTTGGTGTCCCTGCGGAGAAGGTCGGCGACCTCCTTGAGGTCCGGCTGCCAGGCCTGCTCCTCCCTGAGAAAAAAGGGCGTGCATCGGTTCCCGAAGGCTTGTGTCAAGCCCTGCATTTGAAGGAAATTGGGCCGCATGAAGAGGACATGGTCCCCAGGCTCCAGCATATGCCACAAAAGCAAGAAATTGGCCTCCGCCGAACCGGTGGTCACCAGGATGTTTTCCGGCCCGGCCTCCGGATAAAGGCATGCGATGCGAGCCTTAAGCTCCGGGGTGCCGTCGGTCTGGATGTATCCCAATTGGGTTTGTGAGAGGGCTTCGGCATCGTGGGAGGGGATGAGTTCGTGCAGATTTAACGGGTGCACGCCGCTTTCGGCCAGGTTGAATCGGACCTGGTGCTCCCACCGGGACTGCCAGCGTTCCATGTCGAATTCAGGTATGCGCATGGCGCTCAGATTTCGACTCCGAATACGCCCTTCAGGGCGAATCCAAAAAGAACGGACAGGATAAAAAATGCGATAAGCCAGTGCATGCGCCAGCCCAGCAGCGGGAGTCCGGCGGAGGCATAAATCACCTCGATGCACCGGACCGCCGAGGCCTTATCCAATGGCGGCTCGGTGGGATAGAGGAGCTGATCCCAAAACCGTTGTTCCACCCGCCGGGGGGAGAGTCGGCTCAAGGCCGGCTGCGCCACCGCCACGGTCTTGTGCAGACGTTCCGGGCCGACCACAATCTCCAGGGAGAAGGTGGCTTTTTCCGCAAATGAGATGCGCCAGTCGATCTCATTCTCCTCTTCGATGCGTAAGGCCGGGGTTTCGATGTTCAAGCCGGGGGCCGGCAGGAGTCGCGCATCCAGATCCATGGGATTGATGGTTTCTTTCAGCTTGAGCTTCAGAAGGGTCGGCTGGTTCGTTTTCAGGGAAGTGTAGCCGAACCAGAAGTTGAGCTGAATCAGGACCAGCAACACCGGAACTATCATGACCGCCAGCGGCTTGATGGAAAGGCTCATGTACTTGAGGTTGGCCTTCAAGATTCCGCCCTGGGCCGAGAACGAAACGGCCAGGCTGTCTTGATAGAGCCGCATCTCCAGGATGTGGGCCTTGATGCGGTCTTTGGTCCGGCGGATGCCGGCCTGGTTGGAGGTGTATTTGAAGATGATCAGCATGAGAAGGCCGGTCAGGAGGGACACCAAGAGCATGGCCCACCAGGGATTCAGGGAGCGGAACGGGAGTACCAGGATCTCAAAGGCCCTGCCCCACAGCGAGTTGAAGGTCCACATCTAGGAGATATACCCTAATCCCTTGAGTCTTTTCTTGATCTCGTCTTCGGAATCGGACTCCTCCAGCTTGGAGACCTCTTTTTCCAGGCAGTGGACGATGAATTCCTCGGGAGAGGTGTAGCCGGAAAGCTCGGCGTATTTCTTGATCTTTTCCAGCAGATCCTTCTCAATCTTGACTTTGGCTTTGCCCATGGCAGACTCCTATGGCAGGATCGAAATCCCGGTCATGTTGTCAGGAGGATCGATCCCGAACAGCTTTAAGATAGTAGGGGTGACGTCATGGAACCGGGGTGCTGGCGCACGGAGGGGCCGGTTGATGAAAAACACGCCGGGCACCACATCCGGCGCCACGCAGTGGTCGCCGCTCCACTTAGCGGTGTTGTCGCTCACCACCTCTGGCAGTAGGCGTCCCGAGGGTGATTCCCAGGATATGCGATAGCCCAGATTGAATCCCACGATGAGTTCGGGGGCCTGCGCCGCCAACGGTCCCCGATAGATATCCTTGGCGATGTAGGCTTTTTTGACCGGCCGTTCACCGGTGACAGGATCGGTGTACTTCTCCAGTCCTCGGGCTATCTCACGGATCAGGTTGTCCGTCTCCGCTCCGGGCGCCACCGTACCTTCAGCCTCTCGTCCCCGCTGGTTGATATAGAGGCCGTTGAGGCCGTAGTTATAGGCTTTGGTGCGCGACCAATCGGTATTCATGAACAGCATATCCTCACCCTGCCGTCGCGGGTCGATAAGGCTGTGATAGCCGTTCTCCAGCAACCAGGTGTTGACGCTGAAGGTGCGGCGGAAGGGGGCGAATCCATGATCCGAGAGCACCATGATCACGGTGTCCCGGTCCGCCTTCTGCAGGGCCTTGTCCAGCATGCGATCCGCTTCCTGGTAGACATCCAAAATGGAATTTTGAAAGCGGGCGGCCAGCTCGGGGTCGTGTAGGGGGTGCTGCCGGTCGATATGGCGCCAGAATATGTGCTGGCGCTGGTCGGTGCTGGAGACATAATAGAAAAGCAGGCCTGAATCGAACCGGTCCAGCTCGTACTCGAACATGGCCTTCCGCTCCTCCAGGACCATGCTATCCTGCAGCAGATATTCGTCATCGTCGAAAATGTTGTTGTCCAGGGCCTTGAAATCGGCGGGAAGTCCTTTGGTGAAGAAGGGGCCGAACCGCCGCTCCAACTCCTTGCTGTAGCTGTTGGGGGTGGAGATGGGAAGGGCCGGATCGGACGGATCGATGTTGACGGGGGAGACGTAGAGCTTGAATTCCGGGCGTACCTGTTGGAGGTAGAACTGAGCTATGCCGCTCACGTTCTGGGTGGGGATAAGGGGAAAGCGGAGCCGCTTCCAGTCGCTCCATTCCCCCTGCCGGAGGATGAATTCCTCGTCTTGGATTCGGATCTTGGCCACCGGATGTACGGGATCCAGGTACACCCGAAAGTCGATGTAGGTTTCCTCATACTCCTTCCGGAAGCTGTTGACCGGTCCGGCCAGCCGGGCATCCACCTGATTTCCGATGACATAAACCTCATGGACCCTGGCACCTCCCAGGTCTTCATTGAGCTCGGTGGCGGCGGTGGTGTAATAGTTGCATTCGCCGTAGGAACCGTACAGATCGGGTGTGTTCATGCCGGACAGGGTTCGCTGTTTGGTGGGCACGGGAGGGTAGTTGGAGGGAATCTTGAAAATCGTGGCCGGGATGTCGTGGTCTTCCAGGATCTGCCAGAACGCCCGGCCCTGCCGGAGGTTCACGATTTCGGGGCTGGAAAGCGGAAACTGGTAGCTTCCCAGGTTCAGAGTCCTGGCGGCCCCCCTGGTCCCGGCGGCGGAGAACATGGGCAGATAGGTCTGCGGATCGCGGTGCATGAAGTCGAAGATGCCGTGGCCGCCGGGATCCATCCCGGTGATAAAATTGGACCAGGCCACCGGACTTTGGGGCGGATTGCCGGTCTGAAGGGGCGCAAAACTCCCTGATTCCCGCAGCCGGGCCAGCGCCGGGAGTGCCCCCTGCTTGATCCAGATATCCGTCAAGTGGGGGTCCATGCCGTCGAAACCCAGGATGATCAATTTCTGAGGAGTGGAGGTTCGGCCCCATACACGGGTGACCATACCCGGGGGGCCGCTCCCCAGGGCGGCCGCCGCTCCGGCAGCCAGACCCATTTTTAGAAATTCGCGTCGTTTTATGGGAGACATTACATAATCCTCGTCTTTATCATTGTACCACGGTCCGTTGCTTCTTGCCTGTTTTGAAGGCTTTGGAATCGATCAAGCTGCGGCCGTCCATGTGCGGGGGCGGCACAATCCCGAACATGGAAAGCGCGGTAGGGGCGATATCCACGATCTGGGGAGTTTCCGTCTTGATGGGGTGGCTGCAGAAGAAGACTCCCGGAACCAGCTCCGGATCGATGCAGTGATCACCGCTCCAGGCCTTGGTGTTATCCTCAAAGACCGTGCCGTTCACTTTTCCGGTGACCGAAGCCCAGGAAACCCGATAGCCTTCGTTGTAGCCCACAATGAAATCGGGACAGTTGTCCTTATAGGGCCCGGCCGGGATCTCCTCTTTATCGTAAATCCGGCGGATGGCGACCTCTCCGCTTTGGGAATCGACCAGTCCGGTGAGTTTTTCTTTCAGCTCGGCCCTAAGCACCCGGGTCTCTTTTCCCGGTTTGACGATACCTTGGGCTTCGCGGCCCTGTTGGTTGAGGTAGATCCCTCCCAGTCCCAGGCCGTACGCTTTGGTCCGGCCCCAGTCCACGTCCCGGAACCACTCGCCGCTTTCCGTCTTTCCGTCATTGAGCGCCAGATAGCCGTTTTGATAGAGCCAGGAATTGAGGTTGAAGCCTCGACGGAAGGACTTGAATCCGTGGTCGGACATGATCATCAGGGCGTCCTTTTTTCCCATGCCCTGCACGATGCGGCCGACCAGTTCGTCCATACGGATATAGAGCTCCTCAATGACCTGCGCGCTTTTGGCATTCGGGCCGCAAGCCAGGGCGGGGTGGTCCCGGTCCAGGTAGCGGTAGAACATGTGCTGGATGCTGTCCGTCGTCTGGAACCAACAGGCGATGACTCCTTTTTTGACCTTGCGAAGGGCGTTGAACAGCATGTCTTCGGATTCGCGGTGGTTATCGTAGGACAGGCGGATAAATGAGTCTTCATCCAGGATTCCTTCATTGAGGGCCCATGTATCGTCGGCTTCGCCCAAGGTGGTGAAGCTGCCCAAGAGCTTGCCCAGATATACCGAGTAGATGTAGGGATGCGATATGGGGAGGGCCGGCTTTTCCGGGTCGATGTTGAGCGGGGTCAGATACATCTGGAAGCGGGGCTCGATTTCCGAGATGTAGAAACGACAGATGGCCTTCACCTTCATCCCCAAACCGGGGCGGAAAGTGATGCGGATCCAATCCGAGAGCTGCCGCTCCGGCAGCCGGAGTTTCTGGCCCGAGACTTCGATCGAGGCCTCCCGTTTCTGTCGGTCGAGCCTGAGGATCAAGGGAAGCCTCATTTCGTTTTCCTGCTTGAGCAGCGTATTCTGAGGTCCGGATATATAGGTGGTGATGCGGTCGTCCTCCACCTTCACGGGGATTACGACCCCGCCCTCATCCACTTCGGCCCGGCCGGTCTCGGAGGTGTAAAAGGTGAACGTCCCTTGACTCCCCTTGAGGTCAGGGGCGCACATGCCGGAAATCAAATGCCCTTTGAATTTTTCCGGCGGGAATGTGATGGGAATTCGCAGAATGGTGCTGAAAACACCCGCATCTCCCAGGATTTTCCAAAACGGGATGCTCTTGCGCATACCCCGGATGACGGGTTTGGAGAGCGGAATGCGGTACTTCCCCAAAGGCATGTAGCGCTTGGGTGCACCGATATGGGCCGAGGAGAGCTCGGGGAGATAGGACCGCGGATTCCGGCTCAGGAAATCGAAAATATTGTGTTTGGCCGGATGCGACCCGGTCATGAATGAGGACCACGCCACCGGCGAGATGGCCGGGATGGTGGTGGCAAGATGCGCGTAGCACCCCGACTGTTTGAGACGGGACAGGTTGGGCAGCTTCCCTTGGGACATGAACTTCTCCACCAGGGTGGGCTCCATGCCGTCCAATCCCACGATGACCAGCCGGTCTGCCAGGCTCTTCCGGTAGGCCTTCTGTCCCTTTAAGAGCCGGATTATGAGCCGGAACGGCCAGGAGAGCAGCGAAAAAAGCGCCAGAAAAAAGGTCAGGAACAGGACCAGAAATGAGGATAGGAAGGCGAAACCCGCTCCCGGCCCCACATAGGCGGAGAGAGGGAGGGCGCACCAGAGGAGGAAAAATGCACCCAGCGCGGCTGCCGAGAAGCGGGATTTGCGGATCGGAAGCGTCATTGAAAACGTCCCATGATGAATTCGGCCAGATCGGAGATGCGCAGATCCTCCCCATAGTCTTGCACGGCCCAGAAAAAGGCGTTCTCATAGGTGTGCATCCCCTGGAGCTGGGTTCGGCCGAAGAGCTGCTTTTTTTTCACCGATCCCTTCATGTCGAATCCGGGCTGACCTAGAACGATGAGATCGGGGCCGGAGGCGACCAAGGGACCGGCGTAGACCTGTTCGGCATCAAAGACTTCCTGCACCACGGGAGCACCGTCATGTTCCAAGGTCTTGATTCGGGCGGTCAATTCCTGTTTGAGTGCGGCCTTTTCCCCGGCATCGATCTGCCCCCGGGGATAACGTCCCGCGGTGTGGATATAGATGCGGTTGGGATCCATGGCAAAGGCCGCGCTGGAGGAGTCAAGGTCCGCGAGGCTCTTGGGCTCGGCGGTCGTGAAGTGCAGGTATCCGGCCTGCTCCAGCCAAACATTGAGGTAGACTTCTTGCTGGATCCCGGTAAAACCATGGTCGGAAAGCAGGAAAAGACCCTCGCGGGAGCCGGTGAGCCGTTCGAAACTCTGACTGATGCGCCGAATCAATCCGTCGATCTTATGGTAGTAGTCCAGGAAGGCTTGATGAAAGGAATGCGAGGAGTCGGTGTAGGCTTCCCAGAGAAAATGTTGAACGCGGTCGGTACCGGTGATCACGATTTCGAAGAGGTCCCAATCTTCCTCCCAGAGCAGATCCCAGGCTTTTTCCCGACCCGCCAGGGTTCTTGTCAGATCCCGCCATAAAAAATCGTGGTCTTCACGCGCTTTGAGCGTGTCGATGTCGATGACGTAGCCGATCTTATCCAGCGCATCCTTGACCTTTAACGGGTACACGGCCTTGGACATCTCGATGGCGACGAATCCCGAGATCAAAACTCCCGAGATGCGGCGGGCCGGATAGGTGGACGGTTGATTGATGACGATGGATTTTTTGCCCTGCTGTGCCAGTCTGTCCCATATGGTTGCGCTCTTCACATCCGAGAAATTGGGGAAGCGCAGGTCATATGAACCGGGTTTCAGGTCGGTGAAGCCGAAAATGCCGTGGGTTCCGGGATTGTTTCCCGTCATGAAATCGGTCCAACTGACTGAAGAGATCTCGGGCAGGCTGGCCTTCATGGCGTGGAGGCGGCCCGATGAGATCAAGTCGGCGATATGGGGCATAACGCCTCGCTGGGAGAGGTCCTGCAGCATGGGATAGGGGACCCCGTCCAGGCCGATGATGCATACGCGGTTGCTTTTTCTTCGTTTGAATAATCCCATAGATATTCCCTGATTTCCGAAGGGCTCTATTATAAAGATATGTCCTAGAAAGTCAACGGCAGGGAGATTCAGTATCCCCACGCACCGCCGTGGTCCTCGAACGCAGGTGGGCCGCGATCCTGACGCTCAGAAGATGATGAATTTTTTGGGTTACTCGGCTTTTTATGACTCCGTCGGTGAGGGAGTCAGGATGATACGGGCATCCACGATTAGGCAGCCTTTCCCTTTTTCGAACACCAGCAGGGGATTGATATCCAGCTCTTGGATGTCCTCGAGTTCTGTGACCAACTGGGACAGCCGTTTCAGGCAATCCTCCACCGCCTCGGTATCGTAGGGGTGCTCACCGCGGAAACCTTCCAGGATCGTATGGGCCTTGGTGCGCTTGATCATCATCCGGGCGGCCAATTCCCGGATGGGCGCCAAACGGAAGGCCACATCTTTAAGGGCTTCCACATAGATGCCACCCATTCCGAACATGAGGATGGGGCCGAATTGAGGGTCGCGGTTCATCCCCAGAATGACCTCTTTGCCGGCCGGTGCCATGGGTTCCACCAACATGCCCGTGATGTGGGCGTCCGGCGCCTTGGCCCGCACGTTGCGCAGGATCGCCGAGTACGCCCGCCGCAATTCGCTGACGCTCCTCAGGTTCAGCTGCACTCCGCCGAAATCGAATTTGTGCAGCACGTCCTGGGATGAGATCTTCAGCACGACCGGGAAGCCGATCCTTCCGGCGGCTCGTGCGGCCTGGTCTGCGGTCCTGGCCAGCTCGAAGGATATCACCGGAAATCCATAAGCCTGCATGACCTCATAGGCCTCATGCTCAAGCAGGAATGTTCGACCCTGTCCGCGCACCTCATCGATGACGGCCCGAGCCCGGCTGCGGTTGACCTGATACTTTTTTACGCCGGTCCGCATGCGTTTGAGCCAACGTGTGAATCGGGTCATCTCCGCCAGCACCCGCGCCGCGGATTCCGGGAATCGATAGGCGGGGATACCGTGAGCTTCCAGGATATCGATGCCGCGGGAAACATCATAGACGCCCAGGAAACAGCAAACCACCGGTTTGGTGTTTTTGTGTGTGACCTTCACGATGGAATGGGCGATCTTTTCTACGTCGGTGAAGGCGGTGGGAGTCAGGATGATGATGGCGGAGTGGATCTTTTTCTCCGCGAGCAGGACCTTGAGGGTGGCCTCGTAATGCTCGGCTTGAGCCTCGGCGATCAGGTCGATGGGATTGCTGACCGTGACCGTGCGGGGAAGGATGGAGCCGAGCTTTTTTCGCACGGGAGCGGGGAAGGGATCGACATGCAGGTCGTGATGGATGCAGGCATCGGTGGCCAGGATCCCGGGCCCGCCGGAATTGGTGACGATGGCCACATTCTCGCCTTGGGGGAGGGGCTGGCTGGAAAAGGCCTTGACATAGTCGGAGATCTCCTCCAATGTTTCCCCGCGGATGACCCCGCACTGTTCGAATATGGCGTTATACACCGTATCCGAACCGGCCAGGGATCCGGTATGCGAAGAGGCGGCCCGGGCGCCCATGACGGTGCGGCCTGCCTTGAGGGCGATGATGGGCTTAGGATTCTGAGGATGGCTGGTTATGGAGCGGGCGATGCTCATGAATTCACGTCCATCAACCAAATCTTCGAGGTACATCAAGATCACATCGGTTTTGGGATCGTCTTTCAGGTAGAGCAATAGCTCGTTTTCGTACAAGCCGGCCTTGTTGCCCATGCTGATGAATTTGGAAAATCCTATGTTGGATTCTTTGGCATAGTCCAGTACCGCCACACAAAGGGCCCCGCTCTGGGAAATGAAAGCAATATTGCCTTCCTCCGGCATCTGGGTGCCGAATGTGGCGTTCAGCGAAGAGGCCGGATCGGCGTTGATCACGCCCAGGCAGTTGGGGCCCACCAGCGCGATCTTATGCCGGTTCATGATGGCCCGAACCTGGTCTTCCAGTTTGATTCCGTCTCCCCCCACCTCTTTGAAACCGGCGGAGATGATGATGGCGCCTTTGATACTCTTTTGACCGCATTCTTCCAGGACCTCAGGAACCAGCGGTGCGGGGACCAGGATCACGGCCAGGTCCACCACATCCGGTATCTCGATCACATTGGGATAGCATTTGATACCCAAAATTCCCCGGGCTTTGGGATTGACCGGATAGACCACTCCCTGAAAACGGCTGTCAATGAGGTTGGCCAACAGGGAATGTCCCACGCTTCCGGGATGTCGGCTGGCCCCCACCACGGCGATGGATCTTGGGTAGAAGATGGATTCTAATCGATGCCTCATGCCCTCCTCGTCGTATTCATGCTGTATATTCTCGTCGACTAGAGAATACCGAATTATACATAAAAACACAAAAGAGGAGCAGCCTTTATCCCGGTTTTTTGAAGACTGCTTAAAGAGGAGAGGAGTCCGGAGGAACGGGTAAGAGGCCTCTTCTTGTGATGAGCCGCAGGGTGTGCTATATTTCCCATGACGAAATTCAGATGATGATTCTCGATCCATGAGTGAAAAACACAGAGTTTCGTGCCTCAACTGTGGAACGACCAATAATTTCCCTGCGGCGGCATTGGGGAAGACCGTTGTCTGCGGACGCTGCAAGCAGCCGCTGATCCCTCCCGGGCGGGTGATCGAACCCTTGCCGGGGCAGGCTCATACCTTGTTCCAGAATTCCGCACTCCCGGTCCTGACGGAATTTTTTTCCTCAAGCTGCGGCCACTGCGCCCGCATGGAACCCGTTCTGGAGCGGCTGGCGGAACGCCGAAAGGGAGAGATCATGATCATCAAGATTTCTTTGGACCGCAGTCCGGAAATGGGAGCCTCATTCGGGATTCAGGGTGTCCCGACTTTTATTGTCATCCAGAAGGGCCACGAACGAGGTCGGATCTCGGGAGCTATGGGGGAGATGGATTTCGCTTTGTGGCTCGCCAATCTGGTCTGAAACGGATCATTTTGGCCGGACCGGGCCGGATCATTATGAAAAGGAGTGAAGCATGTCGAGCGAACAGGAGCCGGCTTTGAGTCGGAGGAATTTTTTAAAGGGAGCCATGGCCGGCTTGGCCGGCCTTCCCGCATTACGACGCACGATTCCCCTGGTTTCGCCGGATTCGACCGCTCAAGTCGCCTTGGTCAAGACCGGCGACCGGAAGACCGGTGTGCGGGAGGTCCTTAAGCTCTTTAACTACGCGCCGATAGCAGGGAAAAAGGTCTATATCAAACCGAACTTCAATACCGCGGATCCCACTCCCGGCTCCACCCATAACGATACCTTGAGCGAGCTGGTAAGAATCGTACAGGAGCAGGGCGCCCGAACCGTAACCGTGGGGGACCGAAGCGGGCCGGTGGCCACGGAGAAAGTCCTGGCCGACAAAGACATCCCCACCCTGGGCCGGGAGCTTGGTTTCGATGTCCTGAATTTTTCCAAGCTGCCGGAATCAGACTGGCTTTTGCGGGACATCGAAGGGAGTCACTGGGAAAACGGATTTCTCTTCGCCCGGCCGGCTTTGGAGGCGGAGCACATCGTCTCCACCTGCTGCCTCAAGACGCACGGGTTCGGTGGGATCTTCACCATGTCCCTCAAGCTCTCGGTCGGTTTGGTCCCGGCCAAACAGATGCGGGAGCTGCACGGCTCCCCCGCCATGCGAAAAATGATTGCCGAGATCAACACGGCCTATGCGCCTCAACTGATCGTGCTGGACGGGATCGAGGCATTCGTGGACAAGGGACCCATGGAGGGACCCCGAAAAACGGCTCAAGTATTCCTGGCGGGGAACGACCGGGTGGCGGTGGACGCCGTGGGCGTGGCCATTCTGAAGGAGCTCGGTTCCAACCAGGCCATCATGGAGCGCAAGATCTTTGCCCAGGAACAGATTATGCGGGCGGCCGAGTTAGGCTTGGGTATCGATTCTCCCGAGCAGATCGAATTCATCACGGCCGATAGGGCCGGCAAACTCTATGCCGATAAATTAAAATCCATCCTGGCTCAGGGATGAACCGACCGTCTCGGCAAATAGCTCGGTATATAGGTTGATCACATCGTGTAGGAATATGTGTTAGAGCCCCGCCACGGTCATTTCCCCAATCAACAGGGAAGGACCGCATACGGAGCGGTTGAATTCAAGGTCATTCCCCACCGCGACAATTTCCTGGAGAACCGCGCCCAGATTCCCTGAAATCGTGATCTCAGAGACGGGAAACAGAATCTCCCCCTTTTCCACCCACAGGCCGAAAGCGCCGCGAGACAGATCGCCGGTTATGGGATTGAGGCCGTGGCCCAGCACACGGATCAGGATCATGCCTTTTTCAATCGATCGGATCATGTCGGCAGGAGCCGTGGATCCGGCGGCCAGGTGAAAATTGGAGGGAGCCACTCCGCCTCCTGAGGCGTTTCCGGTCGATGACCGCTCGAGCTTGCGCGCCGCATAGGTGTTGCATAGATAGTTGGTCAATACCCCCCGCTCGATGACGGAAGTTTTTCGGCAGGGGACACCTTCGGCATCAAAAGGCGAAGATCCCAATCCCCTCTTCAACAGGCCGTCGTCATAGACCGACACCCTTTCGTCAGCGATCTTCTGGCCCAGCTTGCCCAACAGGAAGGTGGCGCGATTGTAGACCGCAGTCCCCGAGACACATGAGAACAGGAATCCCATCAGCCACCCCGTCATCTCAGGTTCGAAAAGAACCGGGACTTTTTGGGTCTTGATCTTCCGCGGCCTCAACTGTCTCACCGTCCGTGCCACGGCTTTTTGGGCCACGGACTCGGGAGTCTCCAGATCCTCGAAATGCCTTCTGGCGCTTCCCCAGTAGCCCTCCACCAGATCATCCGTATCTCCGGCCTGCAGTCCCACGCCCAGCGAGCAGTAGGTCTCGGTATAGGAGCGCGAAAAACCGTGGGAATTGATGAGCCGTGAGTGGATCTTCCGGGTCTCGAAGCTGGCTCCATGGGAGTTGGTGATCCTCGGATCCCGGAGGGCGATGGCTTCGGTCTCCCGGGCTAAGCTGATCTTTGTCTCGGTATCCAGGCGAGTGATTTCGTCATCGTGCAGTTCCAATGTCTCCGGATCCACGGGATCCGGAACTCCCGCCGGCAGGCCGGCGTATTCGTCGGAACTGCCCTGGGCTGCACGCTGTACGGCTTTTATGACCAGGTCCTCGAGCGTGGACCGGTCAAGATCGGAGGAGGTGGCCACAGCGGTTCTTTTATCGAGGATGACCTTGATCGACACCCCGGTCGAGCCGGCCTCGATGAGGTTCTCGATATCTCCCAGCCGCACGTCCACGCTGAACTCCGTCGCGGCTTGAAAGGTGATCTCCACCTCGTCGGCACCGTGGAGGGTGCCTGTGCTCACCAAATCCTCCAGAAGGGGAGTGGTCCGTTCCTCGATTTTATCTGCCGTCAAGTTTGGCCTCCAACGGTCATGCGTTCGATTTTAAGGGTAGGACACCCGTCGGTCACCGGAGCGCTTTGGCCTTCTTTGCCGCAGGTTCCGGTCTGAAGCCCGAACCTCAAGTCGGATCCCACCATGCTGATTTTGTTCAGGATGTCAATATTGCTGCCGATGAGGGTGGCCTGTTTGACCGGCGCGGCCAGACGGCCGTTCTCGATCAAGAAACCTGAACTGACCGAGAACGTGAACTTGCCTGAGTCTTCCACCTGCCCGCCCTGGAACAGGTGGGCATAGAAGCCGCGTTGAACGCTTTTGAGAATTTCCTCGGGGCTGTAATCTCCGGCATCGATGTAGCTGTTGCTCATCCGGGGAATGGGAATGCATGTGTAATCCTGTCGTCGGCCGTGCCCCGTGAGTTCGGCCTGCATGATTCCGGCCGAGAGCCGGTCCTGGAGCAGACCGGTGACCTTTCCCTCTAGAATGAGCGGTGTTTTCCGGGGGAGGGTGCCTTCGTCGTCCATGTTGTAGCTGCCGCGGAAGAAAGGGATGGTGGGATCGTCGAAGATGTTGACCTGTGGGCTGCCGATCCGCCGTCCCATCTTATCCCAGAAAATGGAGGTCTTTTTTCGGTTGAAGTCCGCCTCCAGGAGATGCCCGACAGCCTCATGGATGAGCACCCCGCTGTGGCCGGGTGCCAAGACCACCGGCATTTCGCCGGCCGGTGCTTCGGCCGCATCCAACAGATGGACGGCCTCCCGGGCCGCGCTGCGGCCGATCTCCTGAGGAGTGAGAGACTGGGAAAAGTATTCCATGCCGACGCGTCCGCCTCCGCCGAAATATCCGGCCTCTCTACGGCCTGATTTGTTCTCGGCGATGACCACGCACGTCAATTTGACCAGCGGTCGGACCTCAGAGCGCATGAGTCCTTCGGAATTGGCTATGGTGATGTGCTGGATCTGATCGGCGTAGGAAGCTTTGACGATCCGGATACAGGGATCATGCTCCAAGGCGGAGCCGTAAGCGCTCTCCACCAGGGAGATCTTGGAGGGCAGCGGCGCGGCATAAGGATTCTCCTGCACCGGATAGTATGTGTGGGGGGGAAATGAAGGGCTCAGCCGGGCTGACGACCGGCCCGATCCCCGGGAGATGGAGGCGGCTGTCATTGCCCCGTGTTTCAGTTGGGCCGCATCGAGTCGATTGGTGTAGGCATAACCCGTACGCCCGCCTGAGATCACCCGGATTCCCGCTCCCCGGGAGACGCTCTCGGCCGTCTCCTTGATGATGCCCTCTTCCATACGGATGAAGGTGAAGAGCTTGTACTCCAGGTAAATTTCTGAGAATTCGCCGCCGCGGGAGAGCGCGGCATCCAAAGTCCGGGTGATAAGCTCGGGGGAGAGACCGAAGTGGTCTTCAAAAGTCAGGGGAGCGGTGTCCTGCGTTGTCATGGCGGTGTCCTTCTCTTCGAAATCCGCCGGGTGGAGCCCTCGAGGCCGCCGTTGGACATGGGGGGGCCGCCCGACACCCTTGGGCCGCCTGTACCTTCCGGGCTCCGAGTCTGCCGGCGATTGCGGGCCGATGCCCCAGGTATTTTAAATAATACGGCCCACATTTTCAATGGGAGCGTGATTCCCGGTCTCCGCCCGGATGAGCCGGGGGGTGAAGCCCGGCCGGACGGCCTGGACGCAGGTGCCGGACCCAAGGAGAAAAGATGAGCAGCAGGCTTAAGATCCCCAACCCGTATTCCCAGGCGTTGGTGAACAGATGCACGCCGATTCCGGATAGAACGGCCAGCTGGGGATCGAAACGCATGAGCCGGAATGACAGGGCCCATGCAGACTCCCAAGTTCCGAATCCGGCCAGTCCTTTGACCGGCAGCAGCGAGGTGAGTTCCGCGCCCGTTATGCCGAGGATAGTCTGAGCAAAGCTCAGGGGGGATAAGCTGAAGCCTTGGGAATGCATCAATGAGAATAGCAGCACATAGAGCGACACGTATTTGGCCAGGCGAACCAGGAGCGAGAGGCCGAATAAAGGCCAGAAAATGCGCCGATTCCGAAGGAGGACCAATGCGGAGATGGTTTCCTCGCCTCTTTTCCGGAGGAGAAGGGCCCAGGATTTTTCCCCGCACCGCAGGAGCCGCAGAAGCAGGCCGAGCCCATCCATGATACGTTGGAAAAACGGGATCAGCAACAAATAGAGCAGGGCCGTGCAGGCTAAAAAGACCAACGCCATCAGCAGCAGGGCGGGGCTTGAGACGGCGGTGTTTCCCAGCCCCACGACCAGCAGGGAAACGATCAAAAAGGGACTGAGGGTCAGGAAATCCAGCACCACCGCGACCACAAAGGTAGAGGCTGCGGCTTGAAAGGTGAATCCCAGCCTCCGGTTAAGCACATAAACGTAGGAAAGTGAGCCGATGCGGGCCGGGAGCAGGTCTACGAACAGGTTGCGGATGAAGGTGACCAGAAGGACCGGCTTCCAGCCGATGGAATCCGGGGCCAAAAGCCACTTGTACCTCCATGCCCGCAGCACGGCCCCCGTAAGGGAAATCCCGAAGAATGCGAGCAGAGCGGGCACATGCAGGGCACGGAAGGTCCGGTTCAGCGCTTCGGAATCGATCTGCCGCAGCAGCCACCAGATGAGCAGGATCGAGATCGCCAGCGAAACGGCGAATGAAAGGGCGGCTTTTCGAGTCATGGTCCTATCTTAATCTACCAGAGCCGGAGATCGAATGCCATGGCCTTTGTGTTTTTGTTCCGACGCGTTCCGGGCTGCAGCCGCGAAAGCCGTCCGCGGGCAAGGGGCCCGTTCCGTTTGAGGGCCACTCCCGCCTCCGAGTTGCACTTTTTTGCGCCGTGGTATATGCTTTAGCCATCGTTCTTTCCCTGGAACGCCAGGTACAGACCATGAAAGATCAAGACTTTGATGCCGTCATCGCCGCCGCCCTGCAGGAGGATGTGCCGCACGGTGATGTCACGTCGGAGAGTGTCATCGCTGCCGATTCTGTCTCGCAGGCCGTTCTGCTGGCTAAAAGCGACGGCGTCCTGGCGGGCATCGAGGTGGCGGAGAGGGTCTTCCAGATGCTCGATCCCGAGGTGATCTTCAGCGCACACTTTTCCGACGGCGATCCTTTTGCTTCCGGAGACCGGTTGGCGTCGATCCGCGGCAATTCCGTCTCTCTCCTCAAGGGAGAGCGCACCGCCCTCAACTTCTTACAGAGGCTTTCCGGGATCGCCTCGCTCACCCGGCGCTACGTCCTCGCCCTGGAAGGGACGTCCACCCGCCTCTTGGACACGCGTAAGACCACACCCGGCTTGCGGCGGCTGGAAAAGTATGCCGTCCGCATGGGAGGGGGCCAGAACCATCGCATGAGCCTGTCGGACATGGTCATGCTCAAGGACAACCATATCCGATTGGTGGGGAGCATCAGGGAGGCGGTGAGCCGGGCGCGCGAGAAGATCGATTACGGCATCCGGATAGAGGTCGAGACCACATCTTTGGAACAGGTGCGAGAAGCGGTGGAGAGCGGCGCGGATATGGTCATGCTCGACAATATGTCCGGGGAAGAGATGAGTCGGGCGGTGCAGTGGGTGGGAGGCCGTGTTCCGCTGGAGGTTTCCGGCAACGTGGACCTGGGCAACATTCGCACGATCGCAGAATTGGGGGCGGACTATGTTTCGGTGGGGCGCCTCACACATTCGTTCGAATCTCTGGATATCAGCATGGAGTTTTTATGATGGAAACCGAGGTTTTGGTGATCGGATGTGGCATCGCGGGCGCCAGTGCGGCGTTGGAAGCCGCCAAATCCGGGCTGAAGGTCCTGATCGTCACCAAGCATGAACGGCTGACCGAATCCAACACCTTTTACGCTCAGGGCGGGATCGTATCCCTGGGTCAGGACGATAATCCCCAGCTGCTGAAACAGGACATCTTCGAGACCGGAGACCGCATCAACAATCCCGAGGCCGTGGATATCTTGGCGGAAGAGGGGAAAAAGCTGGTCGATGACATTCTTATCCGTGAGCTTCAGATCCCCTTCGCCCGCACCTCGCCGGACGAGCTTGATTATGCCCAGGAAGCGGCCCATTCCCGCCGGCGCATCCTCCATGTCAAAGATACGACCGGCGAAACCTTGGAGGAAAAGCTCATCCAGCGGCTCAAGACCTTCTCCAACGTCACGATATTGCCCGATCATACGGCGGTGGATCTGTTGACTATCCCCCACCACTCCAAGAATCCCACCTCTCATTATGGGGAGCCGCGCTGCATCGGCGCCTATGTGCTGGACAACCGGTCTCAATCCGTCAAGACGCTGTTTGCGGCTAAGACCGTGCTGGCCACGGGAGGCTGCGGGGCCGTCTTTCTTTACACCTCCAATCCACGCGGATCCAACGGAGCCGGGTACGCCATGGCTTATCGGGCCGGTGCGCGCATCATCAACATGGAGTATATCCAGTTTCATCCGACGCTTCTCTTCCACCGCGATGCCGATGCCTTTTTGATCTCGGAAACGGTCAGGGGAGAAGGGGCCCGGCTCAAGACCAAAGACGGACGCACCTTCATGCAGAACTACAACGACAAAAAGGAACTGGCACCCCGCGACGAGGTCACCCGGGCCATCTATGAAGAGATGACCAACAGCAACTCCAACTATGTGATGCTGGACCTGGCTTCCTATGCCACCATCGACATCAAGATGCGTTTTCCCAATATCTACCGGACCTGTCTCCAGTATGGAATCGACATCGCCCGGGTGCCGATTCCGGTCGTGCCGGCCGCCCATTACTGCTGCGGGGGCGTATTGGTGGACAGCTGGAGCCGCAGCTCCTTGCGGGACTTGTATGTGGTGGGGGAGGCGGCCTGCACCGGTCTGCACGGGGCCAACCGCCTGGCCTCCACATCTCTGCTGGAAGGCTTGGTATGGGGAACGCGGGCGGCCCGCCACATCGCCGAAACCATGGAAACCGGGGAGACCTATGCCCGGGAAGATATCCATGAATGGTATTATCCCCAAGATGAGGAGGAGATCGATCCCGCGCTCATCAACCAGGATTGGCTGTCCATCCGAAACACCATGTGGAACTATGCCGGTATCATCCGGACTAGAAAACGTCTGGAGCGGGCATGCGCCGACCTGGACTATCTCCGCCACCGCATCGAAAAATTCTATAAGTCGGCCCGCATGGATCCCAAGGTGGTGGGCCTTAAGCACGGCATCCAGGTCGCCATGCTCATCACCCAGGCCGCCATCAGCAATCCTGTCAGCCGGGGCGCCCATTATATCAAGGCGGCCGTTTCCCCCAAGATCCAATCCCGCCCCGGACAGGGCCGCCGAAAAAAAAGCCATATAAGCAAACTGCTATGACCAAACGAGACCAACAACGCCTTTTACGTATCTTGAACATTAATCCGCCGATAAAAGACATTTTTCTCTCCCATCAATCCCTGAAGAAAAAGAGGCAGCTGATAAGAAAAGTCTTCGGGGAGATCATAACCCGCACCTTCGACGACGATCCTTCTGTCCATCCCCTGCGGTGGGCGCTGGCGAGGGACTGCCTGCTGGTATTTCGTAAACTGATCTCTCTACGGAGCGAAAAACTGGCCGGATTCAGCTTCCTCCAGTATTTGGATGACCTGGTTCACAACCGCCCGACACAGTCGCCGCCTCCTTCGCCGGGCTTTTTCGCCGAACTGGAACACCTCTTGTTGGGGATGGTGGGCAAGGCAAAGATCTACCCGCAGGCTGTTCCGGCTTTTTCGAGATACGAGGGGCGGCGCGCCGCCCAGCTCAGATCCGTCGATCTGTCCCGCATGGCCCGTGGTGTCGAACAGTATATCAAGCGCTATCCCAGCGGACTTGAGGACGACGTCAAGCGCCGCCGCTATCAAAACAAGCAGCGCATCTTGAAGCACTTCGATGCCACCGATCTAGAGTGGACCAAGTGGAAATGGCAGGTCCGGCATATCATCCGGGATGCCGATACCTTGCGGGACTTGGTCAAGATAACGGATGAGGAATACGAGGCGGTGAAATTGGCAAGGCAGTACCGCATCCCGTTCGGTATAACACCCTATTATCTCTCGCTCATGGATAACGACATCCAAAGCCCTCATGACAGGGCTGTCCGTGCGCAGGTCATCCCGCCGCTCAACTATGTCAAGAAGCTCAAACGATCCCGAGACTGCGACGAGCCCTCCATGGATTTTATGCTGGAGCGGGACACCTCGCCCATAGAGGGCATCACCCGGCGCTATCCCATGATAGTGATCCTCAAACCCATCACCACCTGCCCGCAGATCTGTGTCTACTGCCAGCGGAACTGGGAGATCGAGGACGTCTATTCCGAGCATGCCGTGCTCGACAAGGCCAAGCTGGATAAAGCCATCGAGTGGATCAAACAAACCCCGGCCATCAACGAGGTCTTGATAACGGGCGGCGATCCTTTCCTCCTGCCCAATGAGAAGATCGAGAACATGCTCTACCGGATCTCACGCATCCCGCACGTGATAAGGATCCGGATCGGGACCCGCACCCCGGTGACCCTGCCACAGCGTATAACCGACGGCTTGGTCAAGGACATCAATCATTTTCACATCCCCGGGAAGCGGGAGATTTGCATCATCACCCACTTCGAAAACTCCTACGAGATTACCCACCAGGCCATGGAGGCGGTGCAGAAGTTCCGCCGCTACGGCATCGATGTGTACAATCAACTGGTTTATACCTTCTTCAACTCGCGCAAATTCGAGGCCGCGGCGCTGCGCCAGCAGTTGCGGCTGATCGGGGTCACTCCCTATTACACCTTCAACACCAAGGGAAAGGAAGAGACCGATGATTACCGGGTTCCCATCTCCCGGCTCCTCCAGGAACAGAAGGAGGAGGCGCGCCTGTTTCCCGGGACCGTCCGCACCGACGAGTGTGTGTTCAATGTTCCGCGCTTGGGGAAGAACTATCTTCGGGCCCTCCAGCACCATGACATCATTTCTTTCCTTCCCAACGGCCGGCGGGTGTATGAGTTTCATCCCTGGGAGAAGAAGCTGAGCCTGGTGGACACCTACATCTACACCGACGTCTCAATCTACAACTACCTGAAGAGGCTCAAGGCGGCGGGCGAGGATATGGAGGATTACAAAGGGATTTGGTATTACCATTGATTGAGTGATTGAGGAGGGCCCCCTCCGCCGGTTTCGCTTGGGGCTAAAGGATCGTCTCCTTCCCTCTTCCCGCAGGCTTGACTTTTGAGGGAGGAGGGATACAATGTCTTGTCATATAATGACCTCCAGCGTTAACCATGCGCGCCTTTGACTAACAGAGGTTCGTGTGGCCGGGAGATAAGAAGCATGGACGGAGAAACCATCAAGCAGACACTGAACCTGCCGCAGACATCCTTTTCCATGAAGGCCAAGCTGGCCCAGAAAGAACCGGAGATCCTCAAGCAGTGGGAAGAACGCGGGCTTTATGGGAAGATTTTGCTGAAACACAAAGGCGCCCCCTCGTTTGTCCTGCATGACGGGCCGCCCTATGCCAATGGAAACATCCATCTGGGGACGGCCCTGAACAAAATTCTCAAGGACTTCATCGTCAAATCCAAGACCATGCTGGGACACTCGGCCCCCTATATTCCCGGATGGGACTGTCACGGCCTGCCTATCGAAATCAAGGTGGACAAGAATCTGGGGGATAAAAAGAAGGAAATGTCCATCCTCGCCATCCGCGAGGCGTGCAAGGAATATGCCCTCAAGTATGTCGGCATCCAGCGGGAGCAGTTCCGGCGCTTGGGGGTGTTCGGAGAATGGTCTCGACCCTATCTCACCATCGATCCCTCCTATGAGGGAGAGATCCTTCGGCATTTGGCCGCCTTTTTTGCGGGCGGCAATGTGTATAAAGGCAAGAAGCCCGTGTTCTGGTGCGCGTCCTGCAGGACGGCCTTGGCCGAGGCCGAGATCGAGTACAAGGACCGCACCTCGCCCTCCATCTATGTGAAATTTCCCATGATTTCGGACCTGGGAGAAAAGTTCGCCCCGCTTGCCGGCCGCCGGATCTCGGTGCTGATCTGGACCACCACTCCCTGGACGATTCCCGCCAACCTGGCTATCGCCTTTCACCCGGACATCGAGTACGCCGCTTTCGAGGCGGGAGGGGAGGTCCTGATCGCCGCCCGGCGCCTGATTCCGGTGCTGGCGGACGTTTTGGGACTCAAAGCTCCCCAGGTACTGGTCACTTTTCCGGGAAAGGAGCTGGAAGGACTAAAGGCCCGCCATCCTTTTGTGGATCGGGAATCGCTTTTGGTGCTGGCGGATTACGTAACCCTGGACCAGGGCACCGGGGCGGTCCATACGGCCCCGGGTCATGGCCTGGAGGATTATCTCACCGGATTGGCCTATGGGCTGGATATCTACACGCCGGTGGACAGCGACGGCAAATTTACCTCAGACGTATCCCGATACCCGGGCCTCAATGTGTTCGCCGCCAATGCGAAGATCGTGGAAGATATGAAGCGCGACGGAACACTCCTTAAGACCGAGGAGATAGTTCATTCCTACCCGCACTGCTGGCGCTGCAAGCAGCCGGTGATCTTCCGGGCCACGGCCCAGTGGTTTATCGCCATGGACAAGAACGATCTTCGCCGGAGAGCGTTGGAAGCCATTCGACAAGTCCGCTGGATCCCTTACTGGGGTGAGGAACGGATAGCCGGCATGGTGAGCCAGCGGCCGGATTGGTGCATTTCCCGCCAGCGTTCCTGGGGTGTCCCGATTCCAAGTTTTTCTTGTCTCGACTGCGGGGCCGTGTTGGCCGACGAGAAGATAACGCTCTGGGTGGCCGACATCTTTTCCCGGGAAGGCTCGAATGCCTGGTTTGCCAAAACCGCACCAGAGCTGCTGCCGCCGGAAAGCCGTTGCCCAGAGTGTCGAGGCCGCCGGATGGAGAAGGAAAACAACATCCTCGACGTCTGGTTCGAGTCAGGAGCCAGCCATAATGTGCTGGGGAAGAGAGAAGACCTTCCTTGGCCCGCCGATGTGTACATCGAAGGACACGACCAGTACCGGGGATGGTTCAACAGCTCGCTCCTGGTTGGGGTGGCCGCCAAGAACGCAGCCCCCTATAAGACCTGCATCATCCACGGCTTCGTCTTGGATGAGCAGGGGAGGGGGATGTCCAAATCCCTGGGCAACATCATCGAGCCGGAGGAGGTCATCCGTCAAAACGGCGCCGAGATCCTGCGCTTATGGGTTGCCATGCTCAACTTCAAGGAGGACGCCCGTTTCGGACAGGACACGCTTCAGCGGCTGGTAGAGGCATATCGCAAGCTGCGCAACACCTGGCGCTTCCTGCTGGGAAACGTCCATGATTTCCATCCGGACACGGACGGCCTTTCTTCGGAAGTGATGCACCCCTTTGACCGATGGATCCTGGAAAAAGGCTCCCGTATGGGGAAAAAGGTCCTCTCGGCTTATAAGGCCTACGAATACCATACGGTCTTTCATACCCTGTATAATTTCTTCACCGTGGATTTGAGCGCGTATTATCTGGATGTGCTCAAAGACCGGCTTTACTGTTCCGGCAGGGCCTCCTCCCTACGGCGGTCCGCCCAGAGCGCCCTATTTTACATCCTGCGCGACACGCTGGTGCTTTTGGCGCCCATACTCCCCTTCACCACCGAGGAGGCCTGGGAAGCCATGCCAGAGTTTTCCGCCAAATCGGAATCCGTGCACCTGGAACATTTCCCTGCTTTCGAGGGATTCCGGATGGATGAGACCCTTTTTCAGGAATGGGAAATCCTGGGACGGGTGCGTGAGACCGTCCTCAAGGCCTTGGAAAACGCCCGCGAGGAAAAACTCATCGGAAACTCTTTGGAGGCGGAGGTCACGGTGCGCGCGCCGCAGAGCGAGCTGTCATTGCTGGGTAAGTACCACTCCGAGCTGGCGTCCTTGTTTATCGTATCGGCCGTGGAATTGGCTCCGCAGCCCGCAGATAGCATCGAAGTGGACGTGAAGCGGGTCGCATGGAAGAAATGCCAGCGATGCTGGAACTATACGCCCTACGTCGGGACCAACGAGTCGTATTCCGTCTTCTGCCGGCGGTGTGAAGATGTAGTCCGAGACTTACAACCATGAAGCGAATCCTTCCCTATCTTTCCCTGATCTCGACGATCCTGGTCCTGGATCAGGTGACCAAGGTTTTGATCCTCAAAAACATCCCGCACGGAACAAGCTTCACGGTGATCCCGGGTTTCTTCAATCTGACCCATGTGCGAAACCGCGGGGCGATTTTCGGCTTCATGTCCCAGAGCGGAAATCCGGTCATCTACGCCCTCCTCACCGTTGCCTCCTTGGCGGCCTTGGGACTGGTGGCCTATTTTTTCGTACGGGTCCCATCTCAGGATAGGCTGCTGAGGACGACCCTGGCCCTCATCTTGGGCGGGGCTCTGGGCAACCAGTTCGACCGTTTGTTCCGCGGATATGTGGTGGATTTTCTTGAGGTCTATGTGGAATCGTTCCACTGGCCCTCTTTCAATGTGGCGGATTCCTGCATCAGCATCGGGGCGGTGCTGCTGATCTATGTCTTTTTCCTGAGGAAAGGTCCCAAATGATCCCTGTAATTTTAAAAATCGGCCCTATTACCCTGCATACCTATGGATTCATGATGGCGGTCGGTGTTGCCTGCGGCCTGTGGTTCATGTTCGTGCAGGGGAAAAAACAGGATATGGACGGCGGGCGTCTGGTGGACTTGGCCTTTTACACCATCCTTATTTCCCTGCTGGGAGCCAAGCTCGTGCTGCTGATCGGTGATTTTTCCCGCTACACCCGCAATCCGGCTGAGTTGCTTTCCCTGGCGCGCTCAGGCGGTGTTTTTCAGGGCGGACTGGTCGCCGGGATCGTCTTTGCGCTGTGGTATATGCGCCGCCATCGACTGCCCACCTGGAAGACGGCTGATCTCATCGGCCCGGCTTTGGCGCTGGGGCATGCATTCGGCCGCATTGGGTGCTTCAGCGCCGGATGCTGTTACGGCCGCGCCTGCGATACCGCTTTAGCCGTGACCTTTCACAGCCAAACCGCCCACGATCTGACCGGCGTGCCGCTGAATTCGCCCGTTCATCCGGTGCAGCTTTATGAAGCGCTGTTGAATTTCCTAAATTTCGGGATCTTGTTCTGGATGCTCAAGAAAAAGCGGTTCGACGGCCAGGTATTTTCATTTTACATCATCAATTATTCCCTGATCCGCTACTTCACGGAATTTTACCGCGGAGATCATGATCCCGGAAGACTGTATTTCATTCATTCGGCCTCGCCCTATCTCAGCATCTCCTATCCGCAGCTGTTCTGCATCCTCGGCATCATCGCCGGCACTACCCTCTTCTTTGTGCTTAAAAAACGGAAAAGTGCCTAAGCATACATTCCCGGTGACCGGGGCGGAAGGAGCCGGGCACCGGGTGGACGCGTTCTTGGCGGAGAGGCTTCCGCCGCTCAGCCGGGCGCGCATCCAGCGTTTGATCGCAGAGGGGAGGGTCACGGTCGACGAACATATCCCCAAGCCCAGCCACCGGCTTTCTGCAGGCGAGAAGGTGGTCATTGAATACCAACCGGTTCGGAGTGAGGCCCCGGCTCCAGAACCTATCCCGATACAGATCCTGCATCAAGACCGGGACATCATCGTGGTGGACAAGCCTTCCGGGATGGTGGTCCATCCGGGAGCCGGACGCACAGCCCTGACAATGGTCAATGCGCTGCTCTACCGCTTTCCGGAGCTGGCGGGGCTGCAGCCGGAGGATCGGCCGGGCATCGTGCATCGGCTGGATAAGGAGACCTCAGGCGTCATGGTGGTGGCCCGTTCACAGACGGCGGTTCAGGACCTCCAAAGACAGTTCAGCGCGCGCGAGGTGAGAAAGGTCTACTTGGGATTGGTCTGGGGATGCATCCGCCGAGCCGAGGGGACGGTTTCCTGGCCCATCGGACGCCACGCCCGAAACCGCCAACGCATATCCGTCAAGACCGATAAGCCCCGGACTGCCGAGACCCGCTACATTCTTCGTCGGGCTTTCCCGGACTTCTCCTACGTCGAAATCCTGCCTGTTACCGGTCGCATGCATCAGATTCGGGTGCACATGGCCGCGGCCGGACATCCATTGGTGGGAGACGCGCGCTACGGCCGCCGGCGGGGCAGGGGCCCGAGTCCAAGGCTGTTCCTGCATGCCGCAGTCCTGGCGTTCCGCCATCCGGGGACCGGAGAGCCGGTGGAGTACAGATCTCCCTTGCCGCCCGAGCTCCAGGGCGTGCTGGATGGACTCGAAACGGCTTGACGGGTCGTCGATCTCGGGAGCAAAATCCGCTTGTGCGGCGAGTGTGGGTTGGTGTATGATATCGGTTGCATTTTTTTACCCTGACTGAAAGGATAATAAAAGAGACAGCTCGTTCTCAAAATCAACGGGAGGCTTCACGATGAAAGACTATGACGCGGAAAAGATCAGGAATATCGCGGTTGTCGGTCATGGATCCTGCGGAAAGACGTCTCTGACGGCGGCATTTCTTTTCGATGCCGGGGTGACCAACCGGCTTACTCAGGTCAATAAGGGCAACACGGTCACCGACTACGATCCGGATGAGATCGAACGTCAAATTTCAATAAATTCGGCGCTCTGCCATCTGGATTGGCAGGGCCACAAGCTGAACATCGTCGACTGTCCCGGATACACCAATTTTCTCTGGGACACACGGGCCAGCCTGCGGGCCGTCGATGCGGGAGTCGTGGTGGTGAGTGCCGCGGGCGGGGTGGAAGTGGGAACCGAGAAAGTCTGGGAGATGATGGAAGAGTTGGAGATACCGGGCATTTTTGTCGTCAACAAGCTCGACCGGGAGAACGCCGACTTTGACCGGACCGTCGCATCCATTCAAGAATTTTTCGGCCGTCAGGCGATTCCGGTTCAAATGCCCGTCGGCAAGGAAGACGGGTTTGCCGGAGTGGTCGATTTTATCACCAAGAAGTCCCTGGTCTTCGAGAAGGACGCCGGCGGCAAGTTCAAGGAATCCGAGATCCCGGACGATTTAATGGAGGCGGCCGCGAAGAAGATCGAAGAGCTCACTGAAATGGTCGCGGAAAACGATGAAGGGCTCATGGAAAAATATTTCGAGAACGGTGAGCTGACGCCGGAGGAGCTGATCGCGGGTTTTAAAAAGAGCGTTCTCGCCCGCCAGATCTTTCCCGTCTTCTGCGCCTCGGCCGATAAGAATATAGGCATCCAGCCCATCCTGGACGGGGTGGTGAACTTCCTGCCCGATCCGATCCAGAAGGGGGAGGTCGCGGCCGAAGGAGGGTCCGTGAAACTGGGAGTCGATCAGCCTTTCGCGGCCCTGGTGTTCAAGACCATCTCCGATCCCTACACCGGCCGGATCTCGATCATGCGCGTGTTCTCCGGAAGGGTCAATCCCGATGCCACGGTGGAAAACTCCCGTAAGCAGACCAGCGAAAAGCTGGGAGGTTTGTTTTTTTTGCAGGGGAAAGAGCAGGTGCCGGCGGGGCAGGCCAAAGCCGGGGACCTGGTGGCCACCGCAAAGCTCAAGGATACGGGCACAGGCGACACTCTGTGCCACAAGGGATCCGGGATCATGATCCCCGGCATCAAGTTCGCCGAGCCCTCCATCTCCTTTGCCATAGAACCCAAGACGCGGGCGGACGAAGACCGCATTTCACAGGCCGTGCACCGGATCATGGACGAAGATCCCACGGCCCGTATCGAGCGGGATCCGGAGACCGCCCAACTCATCATCTCCGGAAACGGCCAGCTGCATGTCGAGATCATCACCAACCGGTTGAAGAAGCGCTACAGTGTCGACGTCGACCTCAAGCCACCCAAGATCTCCTATAAAGAGACCATCAAAAGCCGGGCGGACGTGCAGGGCAAGTATAAGAAACAGACCGGAGGGCGAGGCCAGTATGGTGACGTCCGGATTAAATTCGAGCCGCTTCCCCGGGGCGAGGATTTTGTCTTCGAGAACACCGTGTTCGGCGGCGCCATCCCCAAGAACTACATCCCCTCCGTCGAAAAGGGGCTCCAAGAGGCCCGCAAGAAGGGCGTGCTGGCCGGATACCCCACCGTGGACTTCAAGGCCAACCTGTACGACGGAACCTACCATGAAGTCGACTCTTCAGACATCGCCTTCAAGGTGGCGGCCTCCTTGGCCTTTAAGAAGGGCATCAAGCAGTCCAAACCCACCATCCTCGAACCGATCATGAATGTGGAGACCTATACCCCCGATACCTACATGGGGGACATTATGGGCACCTTGAACGGGCGCCGGGGCAAGGTGCAGGGAATGGAGCAGAAGGGGAGCATGCGGATCATAAAGGCGCAGGTCCCTCTGTCAGAGATGCTGGATTATGAACCGACGCTGACTTCCATCACGGGGGGCCGGGGGTCCTTTCTGATGGAATTTTCGCATTACGAAGAGGTGCCGGCCCATCTGCATCAGAAGATCATCGAGGATTCCGTCAAGGAAGGCCGCATTCGACCCAGCGAAGACGACGAGAAGTAACGCCGCGCCTTATTCTTCGTAAGGTTCCGGCCGGAAAAAGCCGAGCAGGACTACCGCTGCCATACTCAATCCGAGGGAAAGCGCGAAGGGCGCGGTCTTTCCCACATTCTCCCACAGGAGCCCGGCGATAAACGACGCCGGAAGCGCGCATAATCCCGTGATCATATGGAATCCCCCCAGACAACTGGCTCGATAGGCAGACGGCGCACACTCCGCGACGATGGTTCTTTGGACAGGGATCAATATGCCTTTATGCGATCCGTAAAGAATGAAGCTGAAGATGAGGAGGATGGTGTGGCGGGGGAAGAGCAGGAAGATCAGACAGACGACGATCCACAATAGGTAGGAGATCATGAGGATCGGCTTGCGTCCGATGCGATCCGCGAGCCGGCCGAAGACAAACGATGACAGGGCCGCGACAGCCGTATACAACGGGTAAAGCGCAACCACCAGGGTTTTCGGGAAGCCGATTTCCTTGGCATACATCAGGAGAAACGAATAACTGAACGCTCCGAAGGCGAACACGGCGCTGAGAATGATAAAGAGCCGGAATTTATTGCCCAGGTAGCGCAGGGATAGCCCGGTCGAATCCGATCCGATGAGTGGTGCCCGATCCTTGATCAGCAGGATCACCAGAATGGCGGAGATCAGCGTGGGAACGGCCGCTATGGCGAAAATCAAGCGGTAGCTCAGGATCTGCATCAGCAACAGCACCAGAAGGCTGCCCAGCAGCGCTCCCGAAAGGTCCATGGCCCGGATATAACCGAAATTCGCCCCCCGGTTTTTAAGGGTCGAGACATCCGCCACGATGGCGTCCCGCGGGGCGCTGCGCTCTTTGCCGATTCGGTCGAGGATGCGGAACGCGATCAGATGCTGCCACGCCCCAGCCACAGCATAGCCGAATCGGGCCATGGATCCCAGGAGGTATCCCGTCCACACGAACACCTTTCGTTTTCGGATCCGGTCGGAAAGGTAGCCCGACAGGGCCTTGGAAATGGAAAGCAGGCCCTCTCCTATCCCGTCCAGGAGGCCGAGCGCGGTCATGTTGGCCTTGAGGGTCTCGGTCACATAGAAAGGCCACACCGGATAAATCATGTTGGAACCCAGGTCGTTGAGAAAGGTGGCGGAGGCGAAGGTGTGAATGGTTTTTTTGGCGTCCGCCGGCTCGGGCATAATGCCCCTGAGTATAGCAGTTTCCTGCCAAATGTAAACCCGAGCCTCAGATTGACGGAATGCGAAGGCCCGGGTATGATACGTTTTTGTTTTCTAGGAGTGAGTGATGAAAAAATCGGCCCTTATTTTTATTCTGGCGGGACTTCTGGCCTCCGGCCTGACGGCCCAGGGACAGGATCAGGAATCCGACGAAGTCCTGCGCCTCCACATCGGAGATCCCCAACTCCGAGACAAGACCCTGGAGGTAAGGCCGGATGTGATCTATTCGGCGCAGACGGGGCGCAGCCTGGATTTTGCCCAAATGATTCAGGAATTGGCCGAGGTGCGGTTGATTTATGTGGGTGAAACCCATAACAGCCTGCCCATGCATCGTATTCAGGCCCAGATCATCCGCGCCCTCTATGAACGCAACCCCAGCTTGACTGTCGGCATGGAGATGTTCAATCCTATTCATCAGGAACACCTCAACAAATGGGCGGCGGGATTGCTCACCCCCGAAGAGTTCGTCCACGAGGCCAGATGGTATGAGACCTGGAATTTCCACTTCGGTTTCTATGCCGATGTCTTCTCGGCAGCGAAATCCCTCCGCATCCCCCTTTACGGCCTGAACGCCCCGCGGGAGATCATTTCCAAGATCCGGATGCAGGGCTGGGATTCGCTGTCCGATGAGGAAAAGGCGCTGGTCCCCGAACCGGATGTGAGCCACACCGATCATCGGGCTTACATTAGGGCCGTGTTCGAGAATATGGAGATGCCGCATGCCATGGAAGGCCCTGGCCTGGACATGGTGTTCGAGGGATTGTACCGGGCTCAGTCGGCCTGGGATGAGGTGATGGCCGAAAATGTCCTGAATTCGCTCGCCTACACCCGCAACTCTATGGTGGTTTTGGCGGGCTCCGGACACCTGCTCTACAACCTGGGCATCAACCGCCGTGCGAACGAGAAGAACGGCTGGCCGTTCAAAACCGTAATCTCTGTCGTGGTTCCCAAGGGCGGCGGCAGCATCGAGGTCTCTCGGACCTTGGGTGACTACATCTGGGGCCTGCCCGCGGAAGAACGCCCGGCCTATCCATCATTCGGGCTGAGCCTGAAAAAATTCGAAGGGCTGGACAATCCCGTGGTCGAACGTAAGCCTTTCGACGGGGTAGCGTTGGATGCCGGATTCGAGAAAGGGGACGTGATCCTTTCTATCGATGTCCATCAGTTCAAAGACATCAACACCTTGAGGACCTATCTGGCCCACTTTACTTGGGGCGATAAGGTCGAATTCCGCGTGCTGCGGGAGGGTCAAGTCAAGACCATTGAGGTCGTGCTGGAGCATAAGGAAGAGCAATAACGCGCGACGGATGGCTCATCCGCTGCTATTCATACAAACTGGTACTGAAAATGGAAGACATTTTTCCGTTTTGCGGGGTGGTTCAATAACTTGAGTTTCCGCCTGTCCTTCACCGCAACTGGCGCTGAGCCACTTTGGTCCGGCCGTCTGACTACGAATCAGAAGGTCGGCAGTTCGAATCTGCTTTGGGGAGTACCAAATAAAGGCGGGACCAAATGCGACGGAGCTAGAAAAGGATAGCGATGAGGACAGGATAAAAATCCCAATGCATTTATTGAACCGTGGGGACATTTTTTTGGTAACCAGCTATAATGAGTCCATCATTCTCTAGGAGTGGGGATTGGACATACAAGCATTGCTGGAGCCGATTCGATGGGAAGGGATTGCGGTTGCGGTCCTCTGTGGCCTGATCGTGGGACTCGAACGTCAACTTTCCGGCAAGCCGACCGGTATTCGTACAAGCAGTCTGATTTGCCTGGGCACCTATATTTTTGTGGCGGCAAGCCATATGCTCCAGGGAGGAAACATCGATCCCGGCCGCATCGTGGGACAAGTCATCACCGGGATCGGCTTTATTGGCGCCGGAGTGATCCTGACCCGCCAGGGAGTAGTCATTGGTGTCACCTCTGCCTCGGTGATCTGGGTGTTGGCGGGAATCGGGATATTGATCGGCTTTGACAGATATGCAGCGGCTATTCTGCTGAGCATTTTAACAGTCGGCATTCTGATCGGAGTGAATCTTCTCGAGAAGACCTTCGTTCATCTGGAAAAAGGCATTTATTCCCGTTTTGCGACCCGCCGGCGGAAAAAGTCAGAGGTCGAAGTCGACGATTTTGACAAGTCCGCCCAAGCCTAGCCCAGGTATCTCGACTTTTCAGGGGAATAGACAGTCGTCGTCTTTTTCGAGCTCGACGGAGAGAATGGCGGGCCGATGTTTGCCAATGACATAAAAATAGTATTAAACTTTTATGGGTCAAGATCCCACGCATTCTTATTGGTTGGAGCGGCCTGATCAAATAATCATGGAGGAGGGAAAAATGGTCAATCGTAACCACGGCGAGCATCTCAAGAAAAGGAGCGGAAGATGGAGGCGGAGAGAATTCATGGGCGCAGCATTGGGAGGAACCGTCGCCTTCAGCACCGGGATCTTATCCCCGCCAAAGAAAGCGGCGGCCGACACGGAATCAAGCCAAGGATCCTACCGAGAAGCCCTGAATACTCCCATTGTCGGTCACTACCAGGTCATCGTCGGAGGAGGCGGTCCCAGCGGATTCATCGCCGCATTGGCTGCGACTCGGAGCGGTGCCAAGACCCTTCTCCTCGAGCGATACCCATTCCTAGGGGGAAATGGAACGGCCGGACTGATGACCTGTTATAACGGATTCCGCAACCAAAGGCCTCCGGATGAGCTCCAAACGGTTAAGGGCATACCTGCCGAATACATCGCTGAGATCGTGCGGCTGGGAGGGCTGTGCGATGATGATGGCTTGGACAACACCTATCCCCAGAGTAAACATGACATCAAGAACGGGGATTTGCACTACAGCATCGGCTATGATCCCGAGGCGGCAAAGGTGGCCATGTTGAACATGATCCAAAAGGAAGGCACCGATTTGCTGCTTCACAGCTGGATTGCCTCTCCCATGCTCGACGGATCCCGTGTAGCCGGAGTGATCGTAGAGTCCAAGTCCGGCAGGAAAGCCTTTTCGGCCGATATCGTCATCGATGCGACGGGTGATGGAGATATCGCGGCGCGTGCCGGGGCTCCTTTCATGGGCCCGGCGGAAAAGGGTGACCGTATGGGTATGAGCCTGATGTACCGCCTCGGCGGGGCCCCGAAATCTGTAAGCGGAATCCGCATCGACGATAAGGTCGTGAAGTGGGGGCCCGGATTTCAGGGCGACGGCTTGGACGTCGCGGTGCTGACGCGAGCCGAAGTCGAGACCCGGCTGAAGCTTTGGGATCGAGTCCAGGAAATGCGTAAAGATCCGGATATGGATTCGATCCATCTCCTTCAGACCGCCACCGGAGTCGGAGTCAGGGAAACCCGACGCATTCTCGGAGAGTACACAGTGACGGAGCAGGATGCGATCAAAGGAACACGGTTTCCGGATGTGATCGCCATCAGCTCCAATCCCATGCCGGGCTATCGCGGCAAGCGCTTCTTTTTTGCACATTTGGGTTTTGATATCCCGTATCGATCCCTGGTCCCGAAAAAAGTCGAGGGGCTGCTGTTGACCGGACGCTGCATTTCGTGTGAGCAAGCGCCATTCCAATCTGCGCGCTCGATGGCGCCCGCCATGGCCGTCGGTCACGCTTCAGGATGTGCCGCCGCGCTATCGGCGAGAGATGCCGTCCCGCCGCGGGAACTCGATGTCAAAGCGCTGCAGAAGGTCTTGCTCGACCAGAAGGCCGAGCTGAGGATGGGATAGGGCTCCAACGCTAGATAATTTTTTTCGTAATATATAAAAGATACAACGAATCCGGTTTCGACACGGCTGCAGCCGGAGGAGAGGAGACAAGATGCTGCGAATTCTTACCTATGCGCTGTGTTTGTTTTTTTTGTGTCAGCCCGGCCTTGCACAGGCCGTCGCACAGTTCCGCGGACCTGACCGGAACGGCGTTTTTCCTGAAACCGGGCTTCTGGAGTCCTGGCCGGAGCAGGGGCCGGAACTGATCTGGTCCCGTGAGGATCTCGACAGAGGATTTGCCTCTGTCGCCGTGACCCACGAGGCCGTCTATTTGGCCGGACTTGACGGATCGGAGGAGTTCCTTACCGTCTTGGATCATAAGGGGAATCTTCTCTGGCGGATTCGTTACGGCCGCGGTTGCCAAAGGACCAACCGCGACACCCGCTGCACGCCCACCGTCCAGGGCGATAGGATATATCTGATCAGCGGCCGGGGCGAGGTGGTCTGTGTCAACGGCGGGGAGAGGAAAATAGAGTGGTCGGTCAATGCCTTCGAAAAATTCAAGGGTGAATTCTGGCAGTGGGAAATCGCCGAATCCCCCCTCATCGTCGATGATATGGTCATCTATACACCGGGAGGGAATCTGACCTCCATGGTGGCCCTAAATAAATTTACAGGTGAAACCGTTTGGCAAACCGAAAGCCTGAATACACCCTCGGCATTCGTGTCTCCGATCGTCATCCGGTTGGGCGGCAACCGCATCATTGTCGGGGTATTGACGGAACACATCATCGGAGTGGATGCCGAAACCGGGGACTTCCTATGGAAAGTGAAGTATCACGATATCGAAACTCCCACCTTTCACCCCTGGGCACCAAAAAACAATTGTGTGACGCCTCTGTCTCACGACGGCCGCCTCTTCGTGACCAGCGGTTATGATCATGTCGGCGTGATGTTCA
>Ga0180437_10000653_pt1 | contig 64067 bp, 45 predicted proteins | sample SS_ome_4_FD_132410 | JGI IMG/M metagenome (GOLD analysis project Ga0180437, IMG submission 132410) | Hypersaline lake sediment archaeal communities from the Salton Sea, California, USA - SS_3_D_1 metaG | ecosystem: Environmental > Aquatic > Non-marine Saline and Alkaline > Hypersaline >...
CTTGCTTTACCCCAAAGACAAACTCCAGCGATTCCTCCAAAGTCCGGGCGATCATGACTGCGGCTCTCTGACCTATGATGTTATAAAGGACGGGTAGAAACTGCGAAAACCAACGCGGCTCATCATCCACAACTAAGAAGATGAAACGCCGAGCCTTCGAATATTTTGTGATATTCAAGAGATCTTCCGCAGCTCTCACCACCGAGGCGATGATATGGCTCGGGGCACAGTCTGTGTTGTTATAAGCGAACACAAGATCGGCCTTGCACGTGTAAGGATGCTTTTCCTGGGCCACCGAAGGTGGGGAGCATTGGATGAATTCATTCGAAGAAAGCAGGACTAAAACTGCATCTTTGGTATTTTGGCGGATTTTTTGGGTGTCAACAATATTCAGGGCTGTATCATCGAAGATAAACGCTGATGCATGGTCTGGTCGGTAATTCGATACGGATAGAGGATCGGAAAAGACTGCTGTGACTATCCATGGCATTTTTTCTTGGAGGACTTTTTTTGCATTTCGCACATGCTCATCCGCTGAAAAGAAAACCGCGTGCTTGATTTTTTCAGGATTAATGATTCTGGGAAGGAAGGGAAATTCTTGAGGACTTTTTTTTGATGCCTTAACTCTTCCTTGCACGGATCTACCAGGATTCAGGTAACAACCATACAGCGTTGGTTTATGGAATCCGCATAGATTGTAACACTTTTTGGAAAGGTCAGCACATATAAGGCATCACTTTTATCTGGCTGGGCAAAAAACCAGGGGTCAATTTCATCTTCTGTGGGAGCGATATAACCGTAAATGACGTTGTTACTGACTAAATTTGTAAGGAAATGTGTGCCCTGGGTGCCGTACATTCTTGTCTGGAGCCTTTTCTGGTCCTCATCATACCCCCCTTGGATCATGTACAGGAAATGACTGCCATAAACTCCCCCAGAAAGGCTATTATCCTCTGGAAGAGGCTCCGCTCGACCGGCAATATCGACTCCGTATTCAAAGATGGCCACAGCTCTGTCCACTTCCTTATAATCGACCTGTATTCCCCAGTCTCTATTTGGGCTCCCTAGCCTTCCAGGGATGACCATGATGTAATTCTCTTTTTTTTCACGCATGGTGCTGTTGACCTCTGATATTTTCTTCCTGACATCATCATGCTTATCTTTTGCGTACAAGAAAGGAGAGATAACGACTGCATGTTTGATGCCCTTTTGGATACCGTGTCCCTGAAGGCTCCTGATGGAGAGGTAGGAGTGCTGTACATTCTTGGGCATATGTATGGCTTCGAATTTCAGTTCGGGCAATTGAGTTAGCTGAACGATGTGAAAATAGCCCACTTCCTTATCTTTTCTTTCGAAATCGATATTAAACACAAATTCTATCTGGAAATGAGACGAAATCTTTTCAGAAATTATTTCCATTATCTTGTTCAGACCACTTTTGAACCTATAATGGTTGTTTTGGATCAATTCCTCAATAGTGATCAGATTGTGTTTTATGCCCAATTTTTTGATTTTATGGTAGTTGGCGAAGCGAACATGGAGCGTTTTCATGGTCTCCAGCTCTTCTCCGCTCAACCCTTTGCTTTTCGTCATATCCAGCGCAAAAAAATACTGCTGTCCTCTTCCTATCCTCAAGAACCTCAGCGGAATCGGATTTTTTATGGTGGCCATACAAATGACTGGAAATTCATCCAGAACTGTGGCATAACCGTGTCCGAAGGCGATTCGGGCAAAGCCTTCATTCGTGTCCTGTGTCTTCAGGGCGTAAGGAAAGAAGGAGTTGGCCACTCCAGAGATGTAAGGGTAATAAAAGGGCCCGGCAAGGGTATCATCAAAAATGCCGGGGATAGGGTTGATGACAATGGCCATCTTCTCGATACTATCTGCAGGTTGTTTCTGGATGAAGTCATTGTAGATATGATAGATGGCTATTTTCAGCTGATGAAACCGCACTCTTTCATCGGGATGGTTATTTGGTATCATGAAGGAGATGTTCTCTCCAGCATGAACCGGGCCAATCTTCTTCGGTGAGACACGGGCCTCATTAGTCGCTGATGAGCGCACCCCAATGGGAACATCTCCCATCTCCTTCAGGACTGCATCAAGGACATTCAGTTCTTCGGCTTCAAATTTTCCGCCCTCTTTTCGAAACTTGTCAAAAAAGCTGGTGCTGAGTATTCGAGTTTTCAGTTTTCTGGTTTGAGGAATAGTGCATTCATTTATCTGGACTAATCCAGCTCCTTTTCCTCCCAGAGAGCCCTTCCCATAGATTTTAACATCTCCGGCCTTCTCGAATGCCTCTTCCATGGATGGAACCTTCCTCGAAGGGAATTGAATAGGCAGTTAATAAAAAGCTCTTCCCTCCTCCAGGGATTTACAGCTCTTTAGATATTTATATGGATTAATACTTCACTAATTTTTATACTAATCTTCTTTTAAACCAATCCCTGTTCCATCATCGCGTTAGCGACCTTGAGGAATCCTCCTATATTCGCGCCATTGACATAGTTCCCAGGTGTTTCATAAGCTTCGGCGGCTTCTTTAGCTGTTTGATGGATGCTCTTCATGATGTTGTGCAGGCGGTTATCGACCTCTTCTCTTGACCAGTTAAGCCTCAGGTTATTCTGGGACATCTCAAGCCCGGAAACAGCAACACCTCCGGCATTTGCCGCCTTGCCTGGGCCAAAAAATATTTTGGCGTCGATGAACGTATCTACTCCCTCCGCAGTAGTGGGCATATTCGCTCCCTCGGAGACAACGAAGACTCCGTTTTTCAAGAGGTTTTGAGCATCCTTGCCGTTGATTTCGTTCTGCGTAGCACTGGGAAAAGCGCAATCCGCCTTATGACTCCACAGGGGATTATAATCCAGTTTGGAATCAACCGGGGTGTAAGTGGCGCTTTTGTATTTTTCCGCATATTCTTTTATCCTCCCTCTACGGATATTCTTCAGATCCATGACATAGGCAATCTTGTCTGCATCGATACCTTCTTCATCATATATGTATCCGCTAGAATCGGACAAAGTGACGACTTTTCCGCCAAGATGATTGATTTTCTCTACCGTATACTGGGCAACGTTGCCGGCTCCGGATACAAGACACACCTTGCCTTCCAAAGTGTCATTTTTGGTGTTGAGCATTTCAGCAGCAAAATAAACAGCCCCATAACCAGTAGCCTCAGGGCGAATGAGCGATCCTCCCCAATCCAGGCCTTTCCCGGTTAGGACGCCAGTGAATTCATTTCTCAGCTTCCTGTACTGACCAAACAAAAATCCGATTTCCCGGCCTCCCACACCGATATCTCCTGCCGGGACGTCTGTGTTGGGACCGATGTGCCTGAAAAGCTCATTCATGAATGCCTGGCAGAACCGCATAACTTCGTTATCACTCTTGCCCTTGGGATCGAAATCGGAACCTCCCTTTCCTCCCCCCATGGGTAATGTGGTCAGACTGTTTTTAAATACCTGCTCGAAGGCGAGAAATTTCAGGATTCCCAGATTCACAGTGGGATGGAATCGAAGCCCTCCTTTATAAGGCCCTATGGCGCTGTTCATCTCAATCCTGAATCCCCGGTTGACATGGATTTCTCCATTGTCATCCATCCAGGGAACACGAAACATTAAAACACGTTCGGGCTCGGCGATCCGTTCCAACAGCTTGGCTTTCCTGTACTCGGGATTCCGTTCGAAAACCAAAGAGAGCGATTTGGTTACCTCCTCCGCAGCCTGATGAAACTCACTTTCACCCGGATTTTTTGCCTTTAATTCGGCCATAAAATCAGATACATAATTAGACATTAAGCCTCTCCTTTCTCATGAAATTATTATTTGAAAAAAATATCTGTGTCTTTCCTTCAATCGCGCATCTAAAATAGCCTGATTGAATAACAGTTTAGTTATCGATAATCCCAAATGTATTGAATCCACAAAAATCAATTAGCATAGGATTGTTATAAATCCGTTTGTTTTTTGTTATGATTTTAATAAATATTTAAGGGGAAAAATGGGGGAAAGAGACGTTATATGAAGCTGTTTATGCTATAATATTTCCCTTAAAACAAAACATTTCAGCATGTCCAAATCCACAACCTTTGAAGATCCACGGCAGCCTTGACATTTAAAAAGAGTGTGGATAACTATAAAGCGTTGCTTTTAAAGAAAATCTTCAATGACTGTTTAACAAAAGGAAATATCCGATGAGTAAAGAATTTTTCAATGCTTTCAAGATGGCCCAAAACCAGTTCGATCATATCGCTGACATGCTCGACCTGGATAAAGCCACGAGAGAATTCCTTATGTATCCGATGAGAGAACAACAATTCACCATACCCATACGATTGGACGACGGGAATGTCCGGATGTTTCGTGGCTTCAGAGTGGTTCATAACGATGCTCGGGGTCCTGCAAAGGGAGGAATTCGCTTTCATCCTTTGGAAACAATCGATACCATACGAGCCTTAGCCATGTGGATGACATGGAAATGCGCTGTCGTCGACATTCCTTTGGGAGGGGCCTATGGAGGAGTCACTTGCGATCCCCATGATCTCAGCATGAGAGAGCAGGAACAGGTCAGCCGGGGATGGGTGCGCCAGTTGGCAAAATATCTGGGACCTCTGGTGGATGTACCCGCCCCCGATATCATGACCAGTGCCCAGCATATGTTATGGATGCTGGATGAGTACGAGGCCATTCGAGGGGAGAAATATCCGGGGTTTATCACAGGAAAGCCCATTGGAATGGGAGGCTCACAGGGGCGTAAGGAAGCCGTTGGATTCGGGCTGATTTTTACTGTGCGGCAAACTCTCAAAGAACTGGGAATGCGCCCAGAGGATACCACTGCCAGTATCCAGGGATTCGGAAATGTGGGGCAGCATGCCGCTGAGCTTTTACAACAGATTGGAGGAACAGTAATCAGCGCTTCCTGCTGGGACCAGAAGGATCAAGTATCATACTGTTACAAAAAAGAATCCGGCATAGATTTTGAGGAGCTGAGTGGTATCACCGACCGCTTTGGAGGGATCGATAAGGACAAGGCAAGCGAGTTGGGCTACGAGGTTCTCCCTGGGGAAAGCTGGCTGGAGCAGGAAGTGGATATTTTGATCCCGGCTGCAGTCGAAAATCAGATTACTGCCGCTAATGTGAAGAAAATCAGCAAAAAAGTCAAAATTATCGCCGAAGGAGCCAACGGCCCAACAACTCCTGAAGCTGACAAAATCATCGCTGATCGGAATATCTTCATGATTCCTGACCTCCTGGCCAACGCCGGAGGCGCAACCTGCAGTTATTTCGAACAAGTGCAGAGTAATATGAACTACTACTGGGAAAGAGATGAAGTCCTGGGAAAGCTAGATGTCAAAATAACAAATGCTTTCGAATCAGTTTTAGAATTGGCCAAGAAAAAAAAGCTGTGTATGCGTGATGCCACTTATTATATTGCCGTGGTTCGCGTCGCACAGGCCTGCAGAGACAGAGGTTGGGTGTAATCATTTAAAAAGAGATGAAAAAAGTTTCTCTGGAAAGTCTAACTCCGTTCGATCGAAAATTTTTTACGGGCAAAGAAAAATTCACTTATCTCGGCCAGGGTTCGATCGGCGGAAAAGCGCAGGGCTTGGCTGATATCAAGGATATCCTGGCCGACTTGAACTCCCGAAATTCATCCGATATCCAGATCAACATACCCACGTTAACCGTCATCGCCACAGATTTCTTTGATCTGTTTCTCAAAAACAATAATCTGGATGACATCGCCCTTTCCGGTATGCGCGATGACCAGATAGCCCATGCCTTCCAGAGAGGGGAACTGCCTACCCAACTGGTGGGCGACCTGCACGCCTTGATCTCCCAGGTCCATTCCCCTCTGGCTATCAGGTCTTCAAGCATGCTTGAGGACGCGATGTTTGAGCCCTTTGCCAGTGTTTATACCACCAAGATGATTCCCAACAATCAATTCGATCCGGACATTCGCTTCAGAAAACTCGTTGAAGCCGTAAAATATGTCTATGCGTCCACATTTTTCAAAGGTGCCAAGGACTATATAGATGCCACCAAGCATACCATAGCCGACGAGAAAATGGCCGTGATCATCCAGGAGGTCGTTGGCAGCCGACACAACGACCGGTTCTATCCTCAGATATCGGGTGTGGCGCGCTCATACAATTTCTATCCCACGGGACCTGCCAAACCCGAAGAAGGCGTGGTTGACCTGGCTTTGGGGCTGGGGAAAACAATCGTCGACGAAGGGATAGGATGGTCATTTTCTCCTGCCTATCCTCAAGTCAATCCACCCTATAACTCTCTCGGCGATCTTTTGAAACGAAGCCAGACAGAATTCTGGGCTATCCATATGGGTGAACCTCTTTCTTATAATCCGATAAAAGAAACCGAATACATGCAAAAATACAGCCTCACCGAGGCCGAGAATGATGGAAATCTGAGATTCATCGCCTCAACCTATATCCCTGGAGATGATAAAATAAAAATTGGAATCGGAGATAAAGGGCCGAGAGTACTGGATTTCGCTCCCATCTTAAAACTCAAAGAGATCCCTCTTGAAAAGGTACTCAAGAAGCTACTTGAGGTCTGCGAAAAGAGGCTGGAGAGCATGGTAGAGATCGAATTTGCCGTCACCCTCGATCCAGATCACGGGATACCCGCGCGGTTCGGTTTCTTACAGGTTCGACCAATGGTTGTCTCTCAGGAAAGAGTTGATATTTCACTGGAAGAACTATCAGCAGATAATGTGGTGGTGGCTTCTGAATCTGTGCTCGGGAACGGTGCTATCTCTACAATTCAAGATATTGTTTACATCAAGCCGGAAAAATTCGAGGCCATTAAAACCACGATAATCGCCAAGGAATTGGAAAAAATCAATCATCAGCTGGTGCAGGCTAAGCATCCATATGTCCTCATCGGTTTCGGACGCTGGGGTTCATCCGATCCGAGCGGAGGAATTCCCCTGAAGTTCGGACAAATCTCAGGAGCCAGAATTATTGTGGAAGCCACATTGCCTAACATGAGCTTTATGCTTAGTCAGGGATCGCATTTTTTTCACAATATCACAAGTTTTCAGGTCTGTTATTTCTCCGTCGCCCACTGGGATAAGTACAACATTAACTGGGATTGGCTGAATCAGCAAAAAGTCATTAATGAAACTCAATATATCCGACATATAAGACCTCCTGCTCCCTTACGCATTAAGGTTGACGGGAGAAAAGGCCGAGGAGTCATCAGTCATGAATAAAGACAAACAGAGAATTGATCGACTCATATGGGGACTTCAAGAAAGAGCCAAGGAGCTCAATTGTCTTTACAAGATCGAAGAGGTGATGAACAAGCCGGATCCTGATATCGACGAAGTGTGTCAGCGAATTATCGAAGCTATCCCCCCAGGATGGCAGTATCCGGATATCTGTATTGCCGAAGTCAAACTTGAGGGAAAATCTTATTTTTCTCCGAATTTTAAGCCCACTGCCTGGATTCAAAGCGCTAACATTGTTGTTCAAGACAAGAAAGTGGGAGAAATCAATGTCTACTATACTCAAGAAATGCCAAAGGCAGATGAAGGTCCTTTCTTGAAGGAGGAAACCAAACTCCTCGAGACTATAGTTGACAGGCTCAGTCACTTTATCATGTATAGCCGGATGAAGACGGTCTTCCAAGAATATCAATCCGGCAAGAAAGACATCATCGAACATAAGGCCAGTGAATGGCAGGTGGCTTTAAATTTTCTCCGCCAGACCGATAATAACCTTTTTTCAAGCCTTTCAAGGCGGATGTTGAATCACTTGTGTTGGAGCGGCATCGATGAGGCGGAACAGCTCCTCCAGGATTCAGGAGAAGGCATAAGGAAAGAAGAGGTTGAACTTGCCGATGATGAAAATCGTCCCAACCACAAAAGAGTTTTATCTTTTTCTGAAAAGCTCAGCGATGAAACCTTCAGAATCGCCTCCAAGTATCTCACCAGTGAGCAGATCCTTTCCAATATCCAGAAATGGATTCAGGAGGAAAGGTTGAGCTTTCTTGTTCAGGTGGCCAACCGCAATTTACCTTTGGCGGAAGTTGTTGATGCCATCCGGAGGTATCACCATATTGCGCCAGAGGGCATTGAACTCCCCCCAGCCAGCAAGAGGGGCGTGCAAGTCTCTCTTATCAGGCGTTTTCTGTCCGACCAGCCTGAATTCATCAACATTGCCAAAGATTATATCGAAATCGATGATTTTTATAATATACTGGACCGGATAGTCTTCCCCCCTGGAAGCCACGGCAGGTTGGGAGGGAAGAGCACGGGATTATTCCTTGCTCATCAGATCGTAAAGAAATCAAGGAGACCTGACGACAAGCTTGAAGGCATCAAAGTACCGAATACTTGGTACCTGACATCCGATGTCCTTTTTAATTTTCTAAGCTATAACAACCTCAATGAGGTCATGGAGCAAAAATATAAGGACATCAACCAAGTTCGTCTGGAGTATCCTCATATAGTCCAGACATTCAAGAACTGCAACTTCCCTACAGAGATTGTTCAGGGCCTTTCTATGATTCTAGATGATTTCAAGGATAAGCCTATTATTGTCAGAAGCTCCAGTTTGCTGGAAGATAGAGCAGGCGCAGCATTTTCAGGAAAATACAAGAGTTTATTTCTTGCCAATCAAGGCACCAAACAAGAGCGACTGGCAGCTCTGACAGATGCCATAGCCGAAGTATACGCCTCCGTGTACGGGCCTGATCCGATTAATTATCGTGCCGAACGGGGGCTGCTCGATTTTGTCGAAGAAATGGGTATCATGATTCAGGAGGTAGTCGGCACAAGAATCGGTGATTATTATTTCCCTACCTATGCTGGCGTCGTCTTTAGCAGGAACGAATTCAGGTGGTCCCCAAGAATCAAACAAGAAGATGGATTGCTCCGTTTTGTGCCAGGGTTGGGAACGCGAGCCGTGGACCGGCTAAGTAATGATTACCCTGTTTTGGTTGCACCAGGTCAAATAGGACTCCGCGTGAATACAGCGGTAGACGAAGTTGTCCGCTATGCTCCGAAAAATATGGACGTCATCAATCTCAAATCCAATAGTTTTGAGACCATTGAAATAAAGGAATTGCTGAAAAAATTTGGAAGCGATATCCCAAACATTAACAAGATTATTTCAATCTATGACGGACAAGTCATCCGTACGCCTTTGGGCAATGAGGTTGACTTCGAGAAGGATAACCTGTTGGTCACTTTCGAGGGACTCCTAGCCAAAACAAAATTTATTGACAAGCTTAATAATCTGATCTCTCTCCTTGAAGAAAAACTTGCCACGCCAGTGGACATAGAGTTCGCATGTGATGGTAAGAATTTTTACCTGCTTCAATGCCGAACCCAGAGCTATTCCGTAGGCGCAGAACCAGCGCAAATCCCAAAAAATATTCCTAAGGACAAGATCGTTTTTTCTGCCAACCGTTATATATCTAGCGGAAGGGTTCCGAATATTACACATATCGTCTATGTAGATCCTCAAAAATATGGTGAGCTTGCTGATCATTCATCGCTCATTGCTGTCGGCCGGGCTGTAGGAAGTCTCAACAAACTTCTGCCCCGCAAGAAGTTTGTCCTCATGGGGCCTGGCCGCTGGGGAAGCCGGGGGGACATTAAAATGGGAGTCAAGGTGACTTATTCAGATATCAATAACACTGCTGTCCTTATTGAAATCGCCAGGAAGAAAGGTGACTATCTCCCTGAGCCTTCTTTTGGCACGCATTTTTTCCAAGATTTAGTGGAGTCTGGAATCAGGTATATCCCTCTTTATCCTGATGATTCCGGAACAGCCTTCAACGAAAATTTTTTCCATAAAGCAGAAAATATGCTTTCGGATGTCTTGCCAGAATATACCTCTCTCTCTGACACGCTCAAGGTGATTGATGTCTCAGACAACACAGGAGGTCTTCTCTTCAGTATTCTTATGAACGCTGTGCTTGATGAGGCGGTTGGAATCCTGAGCGAACCATCCGCAGACAGTCAGCCTGCTCTTGTTCCCATAGACTACAATGGAAGAAGGACAGAAAACCATTGGGCCTGGCGGCTCAGAATGGCCGAACAGATTGCCTCACAGCTAGATCCTGAGCGTTTTGGTGTAAAGGGATTCTACGTCTACGGAAGCACGAAGAATGCCACTGCCGGTCCCCAGAGCGACATCGATGTCTTGATTCATTTTAAGGGGACAAACAAACAGCGAAAAGACCTCGAACAGTGGCTAGAAGGCTGGAGTTTATGTTTAGATGAAATGAATCGTCTTCGAACAGGATATAAAACCAGCGGTATCTTGGATGTTCAATTTGTAACCGATGCGGATATTGCTCATAAAACCAGCTATGCCGTTAAGATAGGCGCTGTAACAGATGCTGCCCGGCCCTTACCGATGATGTCGAAGAAAAAAACTGCTAAATAAGCTCCCGCGTGGCCTCATCCAAATTTTTAGGGTCAAAGCGAACCAAGGCCAACTCAGGGCCCTCGTAAGCGGCCGTAAACACGTAAGTCTTCCCGATGCGGTCCTTCCATGTGTGGGAGAGCTTTGATGATTCGTGGACATGTCCGTGGAGGGTGAGCAGGGGCTGGCGGGTTTTGACAAAACGCTTAATAGCAATACTCCCGACATGCACATCCAGAGGAACGTGGTCAATCATTTTTCCATCTAATGAGGCCCGGTCGAGCTTGGTAGTATAAGGCGGGGCATGGAACAGAAAGATAGCTTTTTCAAGGGGCTCGTTCTGAGTTAATTGATCAAGGTCTTTTTTAATCGTGGAGTACTTCCGGGAATTATCGGGATCAGGAAAAGACCGTATACCTTCCTCTGGAGAGACACACCCAGGATCCACATGCCGCGAAACATCGTACTTTTCCCAATCCTTCAGTAGAAAAGGGCTCGGAGGGATGTAAGAATACCCAAAAACAGGATAGTCTTTGAAAATTACCTTTTTATTGTGAACATATTCCCAAACTCCACTGGCCGCAGCCTCCAAGATCGCAGTCTCAGCTAATCGGCCATCATCATTCCCGAGAATTATAAATATTCTTGGAAACTCCTCTTTTAGCTCCTTCCGCAGCTGCCTTAACCTTTTCACGAGGTAATCAGTGATAAAATCTAAATGCTCAAAACCTTGCGAGCTAAACATAAGGCTTGCTGAAGGCAGAATGTCTCCCCCTAGAAATACAGCCTCAGGGCGCTCGTCAGTGATCGCTTGGAAGAGTTTTTGATAGCGATCTTTGTGTCCATGAAGATCTGAGGAAAAAAAACATACAGTCAATGTCAGTTCTCTGTATCTGATTTCAAAATTTCTGCAACGAGAGGAGAGATATCGTTTATTCTATAAGGTTTCAAAAGAAGGGAGTGGAATCCTAACGCTTCAATTTTTTGGGGATCAATCAACTCGGCAAAGCCTGTAGTCAGAATCACAGGAATATTTGCACGGACTTTGAAGATTCTTTCAGCAAGTTCGAAACCGTTTAAGTGTGGCATATTCAAATCTAATATCAGCACATCAAATTGATTGGGATTCTTGGCAAATACTTCCTCTGCCGTACGGCTATCCTGCATAGCCGTGACGGAGTAGCCCAAAAGTTCCAGGGCTTTTTTCTGTGAGTCACAAATCTGGGCATCATCGTCAACGAAAAGGATATGTCCCTTGCCTTTTATAAAGGATATTTCCTGGTCTTGTTTTCTTTTTTTGAAATCAGCTTTTTGAGCTAAGGGGAAATAGACATCGAAGCAGGCTCCTTTTCCGGATAAGCTCTCAACCTCTATAGCTCCTCCACACCTTCGCACAATACCGTAGACAACAGACAATCCCATACCTGTTCCCTCTCCTACGGGCTTAGTTGTAAAAAAGGGCTCAAAAATACGATCTTGGATCTTTCTGTCCATCCCATGACCTGTATCTTTCACTCTTATTCTGCAATAGATGCCTTTTTTCAGACTCGAAACAACCTCATCCTCCAGCGTAACTTTATCCGTGGAAATGGTCAATGTCCCTCCGTTCCTCTGCATGGCCTGATAGGCGTTGGTGTAAAGGTTCATTATGACCTGGCGAATTTGAGAAGGATTTGCCTTGATCAATAATTGCTCCGAGCTAAGACGGCTTTCGACCAGGATGTTTCGTGGAAGTGCCGCTTTAAATAATTTTATGCTATCTCTGATTTCTTCTGAAATGTCTATGAAAATGTCTTCTGTTTTGACTTGGCGGCTGAATGTGAGAATCTGTTCGACGAGTTCCGAGGCACGTCGAATAGATAATATCAGCTCGCATATATTTTCTTCTGCCACACTGTTTTTTTGAACGCTTTCTTTTATGACTAAGGCATATGCATGCATAGATGTCAGGATATTATTAAAATCATGGGCAATTCCTCCGGCAAGAGTGCCTATGGCTTCCAACCTTTGCGATCCCTGAATCTGCTCTTCCAGCTTCCTTCTCTCCTCCATCTGTTTGACAAAAGCATCTAGAAGTTCATTCGTCCGGGCCATCACTCGTTGAAAATCCACACCCACAGAACTCGGATTCACTCTGGCATGGAGCTTCCCTTGTAAAATATCATCTATCATCCTTTCCAATTGGAGGAGAATATTTCTGATTCCTTTATTGATAAAGGTAGAAATGGTCAAGGCTAGCAGAAGAAGCACCAAAACAGAAAGGCCGGTCAAAATAATAATCTTTGAATTCAATGCGAGCGCTATCTGTTTGTTGACTTCCTGCTCGTCAACCTCAGCAATCAAAGCCCATTTCACATCTTTTATAACTATCGGCGTATACGCAGAAAGAACACTCTTTCCTCTGTAATCCACAATGATCTTTTTATCCTCGATGCCCTGAAGCGCCTCCCGAGATGCATCTGTATCCACGCCATTTTCTTCAACAGTCCCTCTAAAGGAGGCTAAAACTGAGTGATTGAGGCTATCCAGATAAGAATCGGATCTCATTTTTTTATCCTGTCCGACGAGGTATGTTTCTCCTGTCATCCACATCCCAGATCGTTCTTTCATGATATTGTCTATAGAATCGATAGAGATCTGCACAGCGATAACACCTCTTACCTCGTCGTTTTCAAGAATGGGAGCAGCTAAAAATTGTGCGGGAATGTTATTGGAGGGAGTATAGGAGCGAGTATCTGATAAGCTCATTCGTTTTTCTCTCACCGCTGTGACCCATACATCCCGGAGGGAGGACGAGATCTCGCTCATCCGAATGCCGAAATCCGCTTCTTTCCTGACCGTGAACAAAGTATATCCATAGGAGAGATCCAATAGAAAGAGATCATAATAACCGTAATGCGACATCAGATTCTTAAAAAAAGGAAAGTATCGATCATGAATAATCCTGTAAGACTGGGGAGCCACAAATTTCTCATTTGAATAACCCTTAAATCTGCCTCCTCCCTGTTCAAACACATATTCAAATTCCTCAAAGGCTTTAATGACCGCCGGATTCTCGGAAAATGCGGATATATTTGCAATTCGTTCGTTAAAAAAATTGATAATTTGTTCTTTTTTGATGTTTCTGACTGACTCGAGTTGCCTGAAAACCTGGTCTTTCATCTCTTTTCGAGTTGTGTCGTAACTCACAAAAGAAGTAACTAATGTGGGAATTAAACCGGACATGAGAAGGCCAGCAATCAGGAGAGTTTTAATGGGAATTTTCCGAATCATCAGATTACTTGAAAAAATCTGGGAATCCCAACAGTTATCGATAGCCTCTTCTGTAAACTATTGAATTCAGGAATAAGTCAAATAAATCCATCAAACTTCAAACTTATAACCAACTCCCCGGACAGTTTTTATATAATCTCCTGATCTGCCCAGTTTTTTCCGTATGCCTGTTACCTGATAGTCAACCACGCGTTCTGTTATGGGATAATTATCATCTCTCACTTGGTCGAGTATTCTTGCCCTTGTAAAAACCTGATTAGGGCTTCCTGCTAATAAAGCAATGATATCAAACTCTGTTTTAGTGAGTTCAATCTTTTCTCCGGCAACACGCACCACGTACCCTTTCATATCAATAGTCAGGTCTTTAAATTTCAATAGATTCTGCTCTTTAATTATAGATTTCATTTTCCTCCTGAGCACAGCATGAATCCGAGCAAGAAGAATCTTTGGCTCAAAGGGTTTGGTGATATAGTCATCCGCATACAATTCAAGACCTTTGACGATTTCATCAACCATTCCTTTCCCGGTAAGCATTATTATGAATATTTTCTCAGTTTGATGGTCCTTTTTAAGTACTTCACATACTCCGAAACCATCTATTCCAGGAAGGATTAAATCCAGAAGAATCAGGTCGGGATTCTCTTTTCTTGCCAGCTCTACAGCCTCCTCCCCGGTCCGAGTGCAAATGACATTAAAGCCTTCTTTTTCAAGGATATAGGTGATGCTGTTCTGAAGACTCAAATCATCTTCCACAAACAATATTTTCGGTTTTTCTTGAGGGTCGACCATTATTATTCAGATCAAAACTGAGCTTACTGCTCCTTAATTATAATGATTGAAGCAAAAAAAACCAAATGAGATTGATGCAACTGCATGAGACCTGAACTCGGGAGTATTTCGTGCGCAATTCGATCTCATAATTACGGAATTGGCTGCATTCGAACCAGCACATAGCTCTATCCAAAAGTAATGGAGCATCATAGAACTTTTACTATTAAAGCAAGTTCCTTCTTATGAGCTCAAACTTTGCCCAAACTGTGACCAAAATTTGTCAAGAATCTAGAAAAATCCACAAAGATATCAAAAAGCTCCTGAATCCCAAGCGCCAGATTCTCGACATTCTAGGGGGAAATCCCCAATTTTTTCCGCTTTCCCTTCTTTTTATGCTGCTTACAAACGGGTGAAGTCACAGGTTCAAATCCTGTATCGCCCACCATGCCTTTGTCTTATCTCCCGTAAAACCCATGCGCCTGAATGCTAAAAAGAAATGCTAGCCGGCTAGGGCTGTGTTTTAAATTCCTTGCCGTCCTTTTTGCAGATGCGCCGGATAATCGTCTTTCCTGAGTTGGCGTTATGGGCCAGAGACCCCATCGCTGTGGCCCATATTCCAACGAAGTAAAAACCGGATAGTCCCGGCAGCGTTGTTTTGAACTTCTTATCCGAAAGATCTTCTTTCATGCTCATGCTGAAATCAAGCTTCCGGTTTGGCAGATTAAACCATCCCTGAGTTCCGCCCATGTAACGTTCCCATGTCATTAAAGTGTAGACGTCGATAACCTCGACCTGGTTTTTTATTCCGGGGAAGTGACTTTCCAGAGTATCGATTACCTGTTCGGCAACCTTCTGTTTTTCCTGTTTATATCTTTCTCGATCGTCGTTATAGAGTTGTTTCCAGTAGGCATAGCTTGCCGGAAGCTCAACTTTTATGGTGCCCTTGCCCTCCGGGGCCATGGCCTTATCGAAACCATAGAGCTGCGCCTCTATGCTCTCGTATGTGTAGTTGGCTATGGTCACAGGCTGGTCAATCAATAGTACCAACGATGAAGGCTCGCCGGACAGGTCCCGGTCGATCCCGAGACAAACATTTACAGCAAAGGGCGTTTCGTCCGAGAGCGGAGCGCAGTAGTCGCGGACGGTCTCGTTTATGTACTTGCCATCGAGCATATTGAAGATCGTCTTGCGCCCGTCTGCGTTCGAAATGATAATGTCCGCCCTGTGCTCGCTCCCATCCGCGATCTTAATCCCCACCGCTTTGTCATTCTCAACCAGGATTTTTTCGACCCTGCTGCGGTAATGTACTTTTCCTCCTAAAGCCAGGTAGCGTCTCTCGATAGATTTGGCAAGTTCGGTTGCTCCGCCCACCGGCCATTGGATATCACCGTTCATTCCGCCAACATGCCTCATAAAATGAAAGAAGAGGGGGCCATCCGGATTTGAATATATGAGCTGGGCAAATGCTTTTCTAAGAAACGGGTCGGAGAACCGTTCGGCAAAAGTGCGCATATTCATCTTGATCCATTTTCGGATCGAAGGCTTCGAAAAGAAAATCAGGATCATTTTCCACAATGAACCGCTGTTTATCGCATCTTCAATTTTGTCATTAGCAAAGGCTTTGATAGCTCCTATATATTGTTCGATCATCTTTGAGTCTTGCGGAGATAATTTGAGCAACGTGTCCTTTAGCCTCTCGAGATCATAGTAATCTACAAACATTTTCCCGTTCGGCGAGGCCACGGCCGTGCACTCTTCGATATTTACCAGTTCTCGAGGCAATGCGCCGAGCTCGTGCCACATATGGTATACACTGGAGCCTGGTTTGCAGCCGAAGAAATGGTGAATGCAAGGGTCGAAAGTATAGCCTTTACGCTTCCACGACGTACATTGCCCGCCCGGTTTGATATGCATCTCAAAAATCTGCGTTTCGTAGCCGTTCATCTGACCGTAGATACCGGCAGCCATACCACCCATCCCAGCTCCGATAATGATTATTGACTTAGCCATCGGTTTTCCTCCTTCTTCAATTTAATGACAAATTCCCTCTCTTAGAGCCACGGTATTTTTACCTTATGGCAGTATTCATCCCAGGTGGCGCCAAAGGTCTTTGACAATATTTCTTCTTCTTCAGGCGAGAATAATCTAGACCCAATATAGAGGGCGATTCCGATCAGGACTCCCAACCAGGTGTTAAGTAGAAAGCCTATCCATGGAAGCACTAACAAAGCCACACCCGTATAGAGCGGGTGCTTAACGAGGGAGTAAGGTCCATTTGTTATCAGTTCTTGCTTAGGCACTTTTATCAGGATTAGAACCACTGACCATATCCAAATTGTAACTCCTAAAATTAGAATGATAATAGAGATCGCCTTTAGAACAATTGATGGACCACCAACATTGAAAAAAGATGGAAACATGATATTCAGAATCAAACCAATGATCAAAAACGGAAATGTCAGCAGTCCAATTTTGTCTCCACTTCCTACAAGTCCTTTCAGTTTCATATTCTTTCCTCCAATATTCTTACTTCTTGACCTTCCGCTTTTCCCTGTCAACGCCGCGCCTCTGTCGATTGGCGATGACAAGAAGTTCGATCAGTCTTTCCCTTGTCGCGTCACCTCCACAGTCAGGCCACAGACGTGACCAGAGAATTGGCCAGGCGCTCTTTAGCCGGGACATCAGGGAAGGATGGGGATCTGGGACACAAAGGCTTCGACTTTCTTCTGCCAGCCCTCTTCCAGCGGACCCGTGAGGGCTGTCACCTGGATCTTGCCCTCGACAACCTCGACCAGACCCTTTTCCTGCAGGATTTCGTTCATGATCGGGATGACGCGCCTCCACTTGGCCATCTCCTCATCAGTGGGCATCCGTCCGGTCTTCTTGTCTGGCTGAGGCGCGGCCTCTGTGATCAGGAGTGCGTACTTTGCTCCTGATGTCAGCCTGGCCTTCCTCAGGAAACGCCGCACGCATCCTCTGGGCTTGCCCATGCGCCCCGGGGAGCTGAACAGGTAGAGGTCGGCTGGCGGCATCTCCCTTGGCCTCGCATCACGGATGTGATGGACGTTGACAGTAACCCCCTGGGCGGCCATCTGCTTCTTGAACTCCTCGGCGACCTTGGCTCCATTTCCATACTTCGAGGCATGAAAATATTCGATCTTCATGGCTAATTTTTTCCTTTCCTCGGCAATCTATTTCGCAGCAAGCTCGGTGCTGCCGTATCTTGAGTCGGAAACAAAAATAGTTCTTACCATAGAAGCAGACCTTCCTTCAACTCTATATGAATTTGCTTTCTGCCTGCGCCCGTTTGCGGCTGCACTTTTGTCTCGATAATCCCATCCAACTACCCTGAAAAAGTGTAAATGAAAGCTCAAGAACTGTCAACGACAACTTGTTTCCAGGGAAGATCGACCGGAAACTGCCCTTGGTATCCGATGAGCCGGAGATCGTCCGGATCTTTCTCCCCCTGAAAAAGCTCACGAAAAAAATGGCCGGGGGATCGCCGGCCGGAAGATATTCCTGGAAGCCGACCTGAGAATGATGTCTTTTTAACCCGAGTGGTGGCCAAGAGGGGTACATGAGAAGTCGATGGATGAGATGGATTTACTTCTTGACAATGTTAAAATTTATATCTATATTAGTAACAAATATTGGTTACCATGAAAAACAATATTGTTAGTACTGGTAATACAAAATCAAGTCGATACGGGAATTATAAGGGGAAAAATTTAAATTTAGCGCAAGGTCATCACCATCTCTTTAAATTCTATTGGTAACCATAAAGGAAGAAAATGCGTAAAGTTGAAAAAGAGATACTGTCCTTACTTAAAGATTCTCCGGATGGGATGCAGGTGGATGAGATAGCGAAAAAATTGAATCTCGTTAGACACACAGTCAGCAAATATCTTCAGATCTTGAATGCCAAAAAGCTCGTGATGTACAGGACGGTTGGCAGGACTAAATTGTGGAAAGAGGCCAGTTCTGGAGTGAAGATACGACCACTCAGTTTGGATAATATCAAAGATATAGTGAGAATCGAAAAGCGGATTGAAGGGCAATTGGGGATAATCAATGAAGAGCGAATGGAATATCTAAGAGAGGCCACACGATACAATATTGAACGCAGCGACCCCATGATGAGCCTCGGAGCGGAGCTTGATGAAAATATCGTCGGATTCATCATCGGAGAAATAAGAATCTGGGAATTCGGTATCGGAGAAAAAACCGGATGGATAAGAATCCTGGGTGTGGATCCTGATTTTCAAAGGCGCGGAATAGGAAGGAAATTGGGAGAAGCGCTCCTCGAGCATTTTGAACGGAGAGGTATACAAAGAGTCCGGACAATGGCGGAATGGTATACGGGTGATTTGATTTCCTTCTTTAGATCACTCGGGTTCAATATGTTGAACATGATCCCTCTTGAGAAAGAATTGAATTCATAAGGAGCAACTTTCTTGAAAAGAAGCGTCCAAGGAAAAATCCTCGATGAATCTAAATAGTTTAAAAGAATGGCACAATTTTGAATGAATAAAAAGGAAAAACAATGAGGTACGCAGAGACTGGGTTTAATTTAGAAGTCGATCTCACCCGGGGAAGCATCGAGCGGGTGGCAACCGACCCAAGAGAAACCGAGCTTTATCTGGGGGGGCTCGGTACGAACGCCAAGATATTGTGGGACAGAGTTCCCCCTGAAGTTGAAGCGTTTTCTCCAGATAATCTGCTCATATTTGCCGCGGGTCTTTTATGCGGCACACCGGCTACCGGTTGCAATCGGACCATCGTTTCCACCATTTCTCCTCAGACCAAATTTATGGCATTTTCCATGATGGGCGGATTTTGGGCGCCGGAATTGAAATTTGCCGGTTATGACAAAGTGATCTTTCGCGGCAAATCCCCCAATCTGGTTTATTTGTGGATAAACAATGACAAAGTCGAAATACGTGATGCCTCTCATCTGCGGGGGAAAGGCGCTGTTGAAACAGGAGAACTTATTCGGCAGGAGTTGAATGAGCCAAAAGCCCAGGTGGCAGCCATCGGCCAGGCCGGTGAAAACAGGGTCTATTTTGCATCTATTGAGCAAGGCCATTCCAGTGCCAGCCGGGGCGGAATTGGGGCCGTCATGGGAGACAAAGGATTAAAGGCGATAGCTGTTCGTGGAACAGGAGACATCAATATCGCCCGACCGGATGAATTTATAGAGCTCTGCAATGAAGTGCTGGAATATATAAAAATCCGGGATGAAAAACCGATTCCGGGAGTCATGCCCATTTTGGCACGGCTTGGGTCACCACAGGAGATGAAAATCCATGATGAAAAGTGGCACACCGAGAGTTTCATGTGGGGAAATTCCCGCGTCCGCAGAAGAGATTTTTGGAACGACGAAGTCGAAAAAGAGTGGACGGAGACCATGGAAAAGGCACAAATGCGGCTCATAAGCTGTTATAACTGTTCGTTGAAATGCGCGGCCACGCTTTCCATTCCAGGAATTCCAACATACATGATGAAATGCTTCTCGAAACTGACGTTCACCATGGCGGCCATGTCAAACCTGGATTTCGGCTTAAAAATCGCTCAACGGGCAACGGAGTATGGAGTGGACTCGTTTTCAGCCCCACAGGTTATGGCCTTCGCCCTTGAGCTCTATGAAAATGGCATTTTAACCGATAAAGACATGTCGGGATTGCCAGCCGATAACGAGGAGAGGTTTTACTGGCTGCTTGACAGAATTGTCCGGCGGGAAGGGATAGGAGATGTCCTGGCCAATGGCACATATTGGGCGGCCAAAGAGATTGGCAAGGGCGCAGAAGAGTACGCGCATAATAACATCAAGAAACATGAGCAGTTGCCTCTCAAACTGTCCATGCTGAATCCCATTTATTTCCTTATGTATGCTACCGGCGAGAAGATAAACATTACCCAAATTGAAGGGCAGTTCCCCCAGATGCCTTTTCCTACGAGAGAAGAGAGAGAAGAGTTCGTCAAGGATTGGATCCAGGTTCCTGATGAAAAGTTCAAGCAATATTTTCTGGACTGGGAGCTCCGGGGAGAAAACTCATTCCCCTATTACCCGACCGCACAAATGTGTTGTGATATTGTCGATTGGCAGGAGAGGATGCACTACATCGATGACGCCCTCGGGATGTGCGCCGGTCTATCATCATTCCCCCTAAAACCACCCTATCATATACACAATTACCCGAAATTTATCTCAGCAGGGGCCGGGATCGATATGGACGAAGCCAAACTCACCCAAGCGGCCAAGAGGTACCGAACTTTAGTGAGAGCCATCAATGTAAGAAGAGGCATGAGGAGAAAAGATGAAAAGCCGCCTGAGAACCATTGGAAAAAAAGATTTCCCGAACTTGAAAAGGAGCTCCTAGATACCTATTACAAATTCAAGGGGTGGAATAAAGAAGGTATTCCCACTAAAGAATTTTTACATGAATTGGGTTTGGATTACGTGAGTGAAGACTTTTTCCAGAGGGGGATCTTGACGGATAGTGAAGAGACTCCTTCCAAAAAGGCTTCGTCGAAAACAAAGAAGAAATGATGAGAAGAGGTGGTGCCCGTCATGGGTGAGAAAAAAAAGAAAATCGTTAAAACAATAAAAGTCGATCTTGATAAATGCAATGGCTGCCGGGCATGTGAGGTGGCCTGCTCCGCTTTTCACTCTACGCCAAAATACAGCAGCAATAATCCAGCACGGTCTCGCATTCGGGTAATTCATGATCCTCTAAGAGATGTTTATGTCCCGATACGTGCCGGTGATTATACACCAGCCGAATGCACTGGCAGACATACTTACACGATTAATGAAAAGGAATATGACGAATGCAGCTTCTGCGGAGTTTCCTGCCCGGCCAGGGATATTTTTAAAGAACCCGATTCCGGCCTCCCACTGAAATGCGATATGTGTGAAAGTGATCCGCCTTTAGCAGAGCCGATGTGTGTTCAGTGGTGCTTGGCAGATGCCCTGACTTACGAGGAAAGCGAAGAGGAAGTCGAAGAAGAAGAAGAGAAACGGGAGGAGATGGAGATCGGATTGGAATCTCTGGCAAAAAAATACGGATTACAGAAGATAATGGACACCATTGTCCGAATGTCAATGTCAAAGAAGGGCTTAAAACAGAAGGCAGCAGAAGAGGATTAAAAAAATGAAGACTGCAGCCCCTTGCAAGGAGATCATAGATGTCATTAAAGGGAGTGGTGGAGAAGCCTTCAAATTATGCTATCAATGCGGATTATGCGATACTGTATGCCCCTGGAACAGGGTTAAAACCTTTAGTATGCGCAAGATAGTCCGACAGGCTGCGTTCGGTTTAACTGAGATAGAAGCCGAAGATATGTGGCTTTGTACAACCTGCGGAATATGCCCCCAGAAATGCCCCAGGGATGTTAAACAGATAGAATCCGGGGTATCCCTACGGAGGATAGCCACGGAATACGGGGTCTTTCCCGCTTCCGCCAAACCGGTTACCGCCATAAGCGCAAGTCTCTCCGGCGAAGGTAATCCCTTGAATGAAGAGCGCATAAAGAGGGCTGAATGGGCAGAAGGTCAGAATGTAAAAACCTTCACCGAGGGAACTGAATTTCTCTATTTTCCCGGCTGCTATCTCTGCTATGACCCAAGGTTAATGAAGGTCGCCAGAGCCACAGCCAATATCCTCAACCTGGCAAGTACAGATTTCGGGATACTGGGGTCCAAGGAGAATTGCTGTGGAGAAAGTATCCGCAAGACCGGCAATGAGGAATTATTCAAACGCCTAGCCAGGGAAAACATCAAAACGTTTATCGAAAACGGCGTGAAGAAAATCCTTGTCTCTTCCCCTCACTGCTATCACACGTTCAAAAACGAGTATCCCGAATTAATGGTGAACTTTGAGGTTGTCCATATCACTCAATATTTACTCGAGCTTATTGGTGACGGAAAGTTTGACCTCACCAAGGAGTATAAGAAGAAAGTGACCTATCATGACCCATGTTACCTGGGTCGACACAATGGCATATATGACGAACCCCGGGAGGCCTTAAAAAAGATACCTGGCATAGAACTGATCGAGATGGCTGATTCAGGGGAAGATAGCCTCTGCTGCGGAGGGGGAGGAGGAAGGATCTGGATGGAAACTCCAAAAGGTGAAAGATTCTCTGACCTCAGAGTCGAGCAAGCTGTGGAGGCCGGGGCTGAGGTGCTTGTGACTTCCTGCCCCTATTGCATCACCAATTTTGAGGATAGCCGGTTGAACCTGGAGGATAGTGAAATCATAGAGATTAAGGACATCACGGAGATTCTCCAGGAAGTGATTTAATGAAGAAGCTAAAAAAGCCAGAAGCGATTGGCAAATCGGATCTGAAAGGCGTCGCACCGGACGTCATCTTCGATCGCTTTTCAGACGAAGGATGGGGCAGGACCTCAAGTCATTTGCCTAGCGAGATGGCGCTCGCAATCTATGTCAATCGTCAGGAGCTGGTCACCATCCTCTGCACTCCAACCAAGTTGAATTGCCTTGTCCTCGGATTCCTGTACGCGGAGGGAATAATCTCAGACATCGGCGACGTTGAGAACATGCGGGTCTGTGAGGAAGAATCGCTGGCCGATGTGACGCTGAGTAATCCCGAGTATGAACTGCCAAAGCAGCGGACACTCACCTCCGGGTGCGGAGGCGGTGCAACTTTCAAAGCTCAAGGAAAGAGTGTAGATTCGGACCTTGTTGCCACACCAAAGGAAGTGCTGTCACTGATGAAACAGCTTCAAGAGCAGATGGAACTGTACCGGTTATGTGGCGGCGTGCACGCCTCAGCTCTATCCGATACCAAGAATTTGATCGTAGTGGCTGAGGATATCGGACGACATAACACTTTGGACAAGATCCAGGGCGAATGTCTACTGAGGGGACTGGGAACCAGAGATCGACTGCTGCTGAGCACCGGCCGCCTTTCATCCGAGATGCTGTTCAAGGCGGCTAAGATGCAGGTCCCGCTTGTTGTTTCGCGGCACTCGCCGACGGGGGCGGCTGTTTTGCTGGCCCGTGATCTGGGAATCACCCTGGCTGGCCATGCGCGTGGAGGCCGGTTTTCGGTGTTTTCCCATCCGGAGCGACTTGGCTGCTCAACAGATTAATATGAATTTTTACTTAAGAAAATACACCGTGTCATTGCGAGTGAGCGAAGAGAGTGTGGCAATCTCATCCTTTTTACGAGATTGGTTTGGCACTAGGTGTCTCGCAAAAACAAAATGTGATTTGTTTTCATTATTAGAGGGTGTACTTTGACTTGATATATACATGTTAGGTGTAGCGAATTCAGCTCATGCCTGATAAAGGCGAAGAGAAGTGAAAAGAGAACAAGTAGAAAAAGAACAAATCGAACAGCTTGGCAAAAGTTTCACAGACAGCGATTTTGGAGACGTCATGGTTGTTGGTGGTGGGATCAGCGGTATCCAGGCCGCTCTCGACCTTGCCACTGCCGGTTTTAAGGTTTACCTTGTTGAGAAATCACCCACTATTGGTGGCAAGATGGCCCAGCTGGATAAGACCTTTCCCACGAATGATTGCTCCATGTGCATTGAATCTCCCAAGTTTATTGAATGTGACAGGCATCCGAACATAGAGATCCTGACCTATACTGAAGTTGACAGTGTAGAAGGAGACGCAGGAGACTTCACGGTTACCCTGATTAAAAAGCCCAGATACGTTATAGAAAACAAATGCACCGGCTGCACTGTCTGTGTAGAGTATTGCCCGGTCGCGGTCCCTGATCCGTTCAACCAGGACTTATCGTCCAATAAGGCCATCCATATATATTTCTCTCAAGCCGTTCCGCTTGTCACTTATATAGACGAAAACTGCCTTTTCCTGAAAGACAATAAATGTACGATCTGCCAGGGAGTCTGTAAGCATGACGCCATAGATCTTCAGCAAGAGGCGGAGAAGGTCAAAGTAAAAGTTGGGGCGATCGTTCTGTCTCCGGGCTATGAGACTTTTGACCCTAAGCTCCGGGGCGACTATGGTTATGGGAAGATGGAGAACGTGGTCACCAGTCTTGACTTTGAACGGCTCTTGTGTGCCACCGGGCCGCACGAAGGTGAGATATTGCGTCCTTCTGACAAAAAGCATCCCCATAAAATAGCCTGGATTCACTGCGTCGGTTCCAGGGAGGTTAATCCCGGCGGCAACAGCTATTGTTCCGCGGTATGCTGCTCGTATATCCAGAAGCAGGTGATTCTGGCAAAAGACCATAACGCCGACACCGAGTGTACGGTTTTCCATAACGATATTCGATCATTCGGCAAGGATTTCGAACGATTCTACCAGAGAGCAGAAAACCTACCCGGAGTTCGATTTATAAGAAGCTACGTATCGATAGGAAAAGAGATCCCGGAAACAAAGAATGTCACCATACGATACGCCACGACCGATGAAGGCGTAAAGGAGGAAGAATTCGACCTCGTGGTACTGGGCGTTGGATTGAACCCTCCGGCAGATGTGAAAGGCCTGGCTGATACGTTCGGTATCGAGCTCATTGCTCACGGATTCTGTAAAACCAATCCGGTAAATCCTATGGAGACCTCCCGTCCGGGAATTTATGCCAGCGGAGCCTTCCTGGGCCCAATGGATATCCCTGAATCGATCATGAGCGCAAGCGGGGCGAATGCCCTTACTGGAGAACTCCTAAACTACCGGCGAGGCAAGCTTGCCAGGGAGAGGATATATCCAGCGGAAAGGGATGTCTCGGAAGAAGAGGCCAAAGTAGGTGTTTTTGTCTGTCACTGCGGCGCCAATATCGGAAGAGTGGTCGATGTTCCTTCCGTTGTTGAATATTCCTCCACTTTGGACAATGTCGCTCATGCCGAAGAAGGCCTCTTTGTCTGTTCCACCGATGCAGCCGAGCAAATAGCGAACACGATCCGGGAAAAAGGGCTCAATCGTGTGGTTGTCGCGGCCTGTACCCCCAGGACACATGAGCCCCTGTTTCGGGATACGCTTCGGGAAGGAGGGATCAATCAATATTTCTTCGACATGGCCAATATCAGAGAACATTGCTCCTGGGTCCACTCTAAACAAAAGGAAGAAGCCACGGCAAAGGCAAAGGATATCGTCCGCATGTCGGTCGCCCGAGCGGCCAACTTGGAGCCCCTGCAGGAATTCGATCTGCCCATCAACAAGGCTGCGCTAGTGGTCGGCGGCGGCCTGGCCGGAATGACCAGTGCCCTAGGCCTGGCCAATCAGGGATTTGAGGTTCATCTGGTGGAAAAGGATACAGAATTAGGAGGAATGGCGCGAAAAATTCATTCCACTCTGGAAGGGCTGGATGTCCAGACTTTTTTGCGCGATCTGATCCGCAAGGTTTATCAACACCCATTGATCCACGTATCTCATGATGCGACTATCTCAGATGTTTCCGGCTATGTGGGCAATTTCATCACCACTGTGAAATCTGAAGGAAGAACCAAAAAGATCCACCATGGCGCAGCCATCCTCGCGACGGGGGCTGATGTCTATAAGCCCAGCGAATACCTTTATGGGGAAGATGACAGGGTGTTGACCCAACTGGAATTGGAGGAGTACATCACGAAAGGAGATGAAAGACTGATTAACGCCCGAAGCCTGGTGATGATCCAATGTGTCGGTTGCCGAGAGGAGGACAGAAATTACTGCTCCAGAATATGTTGTGGCGAGGCCGTCAAGAACGCTTTGAAACTTAAAGAAATAAATCCTGAAATGGATGTCTACATTCTCTTTCGGGATATGAGAACCTACGGATTCAGAGAGGATTATTACCGCGAGGCAGCGGATAAGGATGTCAAGTTCATTCGCTGGGAGCCTGATGACAAACCCCGGGTGGAACCTGCCACTGAGGAGGGCAAGCCTGTTTTAAGAGTAACTGTCCCTGATCCTATTCTGGGTCAAAGACTGGCCATAGATGCCGATTTGCTCGTCCTCTCCGCCGCTGTTATTCCTTCCCTGGGAAGCCGGGAAATCGCCCGGTTGTTCAAGGCCCCATTGAGCCCGGATGGTTTCTTCCAGGAAGCCCATGTCAAACTAAGGCCTGTGGACTTTGCCGCGGAGGGCGTTTTCCTCTGTGGGGCAGCGCACTACCCCAAGTATATACCGGAAACCATCAGCCAGGCGTATGGAGCTGCCGGCCGGGCCATAACCCTTCTCTCCCAGGACACAGTCACAGCCTCCGGAGCTGTCTGCGAGGTAAAAGAGGACGATTGTGTATCGTGTGGGGCATGCATCACTGCTTGTGCCTATGGAGCCATAGAATTTACAGAGACACCCAAAGGCAAAAAGGCCCATGTGAACCCTGTCCTCTGCAAGGGCGATGGCCTCTGCTGCTCAAAGTGTCCAACCAATGCCATTAGTTTGAAGCACTATACCGATGAAGAGGTGTTTTGCCAGATCGATGCGGCGGTTCCACTCCTGGCAGAGGATCCAGCCGACGAAGGAGTGAGTTGAGAATGGCGGCAGGGCAAACATTTGAACCGAGGATTTTAGGATTTCTCTGCAACTGGTGCTGCTACGCAGGAGCGGACCTTGCCGGAGTTTCCCGATTTCAATACCCCCCTAATATCCGGGTGATAAGGGTGATGTGTTCCGGCAGAGTCGATCCGGCACACATATTCCGGGCATTCTCGACCCAACAGGACGCTGTGTTTATCGGTGGTTGCCATCTGAACGACTGCCATTATGTAACTCATGGAAATTACGATGCATTAGGTATGGTGTACGTATGTAAAAAATTAATGGAGCACGTCGGGCTGAACCCAGAAAGGTTGAGACTTGAATGGGTTTCCGCCGGTGAAGGGATCCGTTTTGCCAGTATAATGAATGAATTTGTCCCCAGGATAGAGCAGTTGGGTCCCCTTGGCAAGGGCGAGGGCCTAGAGGAGAAGGAACTAAAGTTCAAGCTCGAAGCGGTTACGAAGCTCATCCCCTATATCAAGCTGGTGTTATCAGAGAGGCTAAGAGTGTCAGAGAGAACGGAGGAAGCGTACACGAAATTTTTCTCCAGTGAAGAATTCAGCAGACTGTTCAACGAATTGATCATCGATAAATTGGCTCTGTACCCGCATGTTTCAGTGAGAGAGCGGGTCACTCGAAAAGAGGTCGTGGATAGCGAAATGATCGACAAGATCATAAACAAACACAAGGGCAAAGCCTGTTCACTGATTCAAGTATTGCTGGAGATTCAGCACGAAAACCACTGGCTTCCCCCAGATGTATTGGACAGGATAAGCAAGAAACTGGACGTGCCGTTAAGCCGGATCAGGCAGATAGTGACCTTTCATGAAACCTTCCGCTTGAATCCCGTGGGAAGTGATGAGTAAGTGGAGATCATGCCGAGAATAAATTCAGCCGTAGAATTGGAAAAACTGAGGAAGGGGATTTTATCCAAAAAAGATCCCGATAAACCCGGTATCGCCATATGTGCGGGAATGGGCTGTCTAGTCCGAGATAAAGGCAGGGTCATCGCCGCCTTTGAAGAAGAGATCGATAAAAAGGATTCAAAAACCAAAGTCGATCTGAGAGCGACCGGTTGCCACGGGTTTTGTGAAAAAGGGCCTGTGGTCGTTATCTATCCGGAAGAAATCTGCTATGTGGAGGTCACGCCGAAGGATATCCCGGAAATCGTCTCTCAGACCGTTCTGGGGAAGAAAGTGATCGACCGCCTCCTGTATACTGACCCGGATACCGGCAAAAAAGCAACCCATCAGTCTGAAATACCTTTTTACAAGAACCAGATGCTGCACCTTATGGATAACAGCACCAAGATCGATCCCCAAAGCATCGATGACTATCTGGCTGTCAGCGGGTATTCCGCTTTATCCAAAGCGCTTTTCCAGATGAGCCCTGAAGAAGTTCTGGAAGAAATCAAAAAAGCCGAATTGCGCGGCCGGGGGGGCGGTGGATTCCCTGCCGGCCGGAAGTGGGAGACCGCCCGTAATGCCCCCGGGAAAGAAAAGTACGTTATCGTTAACGCTCATGAAGGGGAACTGGGGGCGTTCATGGATAGAGCCATCCTTTCGGGAAATCCGCACAGCGTGCTGGAAGGCTTGATCATCGGCGCCTATGCTGTGGGCTCACATCAAGGATTTATCTACGCCCGTCATGATACGCCTCGCATGAAGAACAATATCGACATTGCCGTGGCTAAGGCAGAGGAATACGGGCTTTTGGGTGAAAATATCCTAGGCTCAGGCTTCGACTTTCATGTTGAGGTGCATCTGGATATCGGGATATTCGTTTCCGGTGAGTCCAGCGCATTGATGAGGTCGATAGAAGGGAATCCGCCGGAGCCCAGGCCCAAATACATTCGCACTTCGGTCAAAGGCATTTGGGAAAAACCGAGTGTCCTGAACAACGTGGAAACCTGGGCGAATGTGCCCCTGATAATCAACAAGGGCTCTGATTGGTATATCTCTATTGGGACAGAGCGGAGCAAAGGCACCAAACTTGTATCCTTATCCGGCAATATCGTCAATACAGGGGTCGCAGAAGTGCCTTTCGGGATTACCGTCAGAGAGATCGTCATCGGTATCGGGGGTGGAATTCCAAAGGGAAAGAAACTCAAAGCGGTTCACTTTGGAGGGCCTATGGGAGGTTCTATTCCCGAGAGCCTCCTCGACACTCCTTTGGATTTCGATGAGCTGGCCAAACTGGGAGCTCCAATAGGTGCAGGCAGCATGCTGGTGTTGGATGAAGATGCCAGTATGGTCGATGTAGCCAGGTATTTTCTCGATTTTCTCTCTAATGAGTCGTGCGGCAAATGCGTCCCCTGTCGGGAAGGCATAAGGCAGATGCTCAAAATTGTAACTAATATTCGTGATGGAAAGGGAACAGAGGGGGACATCGAGCTTTTGGAGGAGATATCCGAGGTCACGGGAGCGGCCTCTTTGTGTGCGTTAGGGAAAACAGCCGCCGACCCGCTCCGAAGCACGCTGCGCTACTTCAGGGATGAATACGAGGCAAACATCAAGAACGTGAAAAGTCCGGCAGAGAAGCGAGAATGATAATGGGAAAGCAAAAAAAGACGAGTGAAATCATTGTCCAGATAGATGGGAAAAAAGTGAAGGCCGCCGAAGGAATGACCATACTGGAAGCCGCCCAAAAAGCGGATATATTTATCCCTACGCTCTGTCACCACGAGAAATTAGAACCTCATGGTTTATGCCGCATTTGCACAGTCGAAGTGGAAGTTCGCGGCTGGACAAATTTCGTTGCGGCCTGCCTTTACCCTGTAGAACAGGATCTGGTCGTCAAAACCAGGTCCGAGAAGGTCGATAAAATCCGAAAAATGATTCTAGAGTTCCTGCTGGCTCATGCTCCGAATTCACCCCATTTACTGGAAATGGCTCAAGAGTATGGTGCGGACAGAGACCGTTTTGAAAAAGAGGCCTCCTTCTGCATTCTTTGTGGTTTGTGCGTGAGATACTGTGCTGAGATCAAAAAGAAAAATGCGGTGGGATTTGTGGACTGTGGAGCACGACGGGAGATAAGGTTCATTCCGGAAATAGCCGCGAAGGAGTGCATCAACTGCAAGGAATGTTTCGCGCTCTGTCCGACATCCTATCTCCAGGCCGCTTTTGTTCTAACCGAATCCCTTGCGCTTTCTAAAGATTCTTCCCCAACCGCATCAAAGAAATAACACGGCAGAGGTCACCTGTCCCAAATACCAAGGAGAAATGCGCATCATCATTCTTCTTAACTCAACACTTCACAATTTTGAATTTTGAGATTTGAGTTTGGATATAGTATCATCTCGAGCTCAGCTTCCAGGCTGAACGGCCATCCCCTTCTCAAATTGTCCAGCAGGAACTCTTGATGGCAGCCGAGGAGAGTGGGGAGTATTATTGAGGGCCTCTGTGGCTGCTTATTGTTGATTCAAGGACCGAGTCTAGCTTAAACTTACTGGCTCGGAGATTTCGGTTAAATTGTGCCGCTTTTTGGATTCTTGACCGTGTCGTTTTGGGTGTGATAATCTCATTTCAGGATGTTAACGGGTAGGAATTGGGGAAAATCGTGAGGAATTTGTAGCAAGCCCAAAAAGGAAATTTCTATCTTTGAGTCACGCGGAAGATTTCCGGTAGTTTCCAGATCCTGTACTCATCATAAACGAAAAAGTCATTCACAATTCCCACAGTGGTGAACCCGAAATCATAGAAGTCAGCCTTATCAAGAGATAGATGTATTTGTAATTTCACTTATCTTCAGGCCGAGTAAGTGTTACTCCATCTTCAACAATCCATCTATAGATGGCGCTTATATTATCTATATGGATTGTGTACGGTGTATCGGGAACCATCTTGTTCAAGTCTTCTTCATTGATTGTGAACCAATACCCTCGAATATTAGACATGGCTATTGTCCCCTTGGTAATCACTGCTTCTATATCAGGATGGCCTTCGGCCTTTAAGGTTATTTCTCTCGCAGCTAGGGCACTAAAATCATACAACTGCTGAGCATTTTGTTCCTTCAGCCATTCTCTGACAGAAATAAAAAAATGAAGGTTTTTAAGAATCGGGCCTCTTGGTATACGAGGATCTCTCTGCCAGTAAGCACCTATAATATGAACTTCGGTGAGTTCAACACTATCCGTATTTTCGAGTTTATCGACCTGAGCATTTCTATAAACAGTAACCGCATCTTTTTCCCAATCCAATTTTAACCACTGGCTCCAAGCCGCAAATTTAGTGTGAAACGCCATATACACTATTTTGTTTTGGGGATCAAACACAACGGAATGAATGGTGCTCGGGTTGTTTACACCATAAGGGCTCCCCGGGTCAGAAAGAACATCTATCAGACCATCCACTCCATTTATTTTGCCGCTTTTCATGTGCTTATCTATAATCTGGTAACGCGGGCAATCCTTTGGCGGGTTTAAATCTTTGTTTAAATAGCCGCTTGTGGCAAAAAGCCAGCTCTGTCCGTTGAATTGATTCTTCTTTAGATTGTCATAATACACATCATAGATAATTGCGTCGTTCTCAAATCCACTTCCAACAGTCAGTATATTCCCTACATCTGAAGTGAATCCTTTCATCATTTTATCAGCTTCTTTTAAGAACGAAGCCGAGCTCAGTATCTCTTTGAGTTTATGATCAGCAGGTGGATTATGGATATCGTTATCCTTTCGGTCCCCACGCCCCAGGTTTTCAGAGACTGTTATCCCCTTCTCATTCATGCCTTCGGCTAAGCTCGCTGAGGCAATCGTCCCGATAGTCAAGTATTTAAGGCCCTTTTCAGGTTGATATTCAATAACCACCGGATATTTGCCAAGTCCTTTGCCATAATCAAAATTTCTCCCATGGAGGAGTCTTGTTTCGCTCTTTTTTTCTTTAAGTCTTATAAGGATTGATGAGCAGCCTCCCCGCTCTAAGACACCAAAATATGCACCCAATAGCAAATCTTGATAGGGCAGGCCTGATCCGGCTGACATTCCTTTGAGTTGTTGGATAATGCTGACAGGAGTTATCTTTTCTAATTTTTCAAGTATTGAATCTGGCAGTTCAGGCAGCCATCTTGATTTGAAAGGAATTAATTCATTGTAGACTTTTTGAAACTCTTCTTTAAGCAAAGTGCCATATTGCTCTCCCATCTCATAATAGCTACCTGACAACTTCAGGAAAGGAATGCCCTCAATGACTTTAAGTTCCCCTTTGCCAAAAGTTCTCACTTTACCTTTTTTTGCAGCACGTTCAGACATTTCGTTAGAAAAGGACATTGAACCACTGACCACAAAACACATTACTAACATTAAGAATATTGATAGCCATTTCTTGATAGCGATGATATTTAATCCGGAGTTGTTTAAATCTTTTTTCAATTTCACCTCTATAAAATGAAAATAATAAAGAACTATGACAAAACAAACACATCCCGAATATCAGGAATGCTGTAAAATTTTTTTCTGTAAAATCAGCGATCCTCATTCAAACCCAAGATAACTTTTGTTTTCCTCGTGAACTTCTTTCCGAGGTCTTCCTCGCAAAGCCGCAGTATTTTCAGGTGGATTTCTTTTGGCAGCTTTTTTCCGTCGACGGTGCATTCATTCAATTTTAAAACGAACTCGGCCTCGCCTTCGGGAAGGAGCTCTTCTTTCTTCAAAAGTCGGTGAAGGTCGAATTTGAATTTTTCGATGTCTATTCTCCTCTTGGTAGTTTTAAGTTGCATATCCTTTGCTTCCTGCAGAATCTTCTCGAACTCTTTCTCCTTTTCCTGATCCGTTAATTCTTTACTTTTAACAACGTCTTGGAGCATTTTTCCCAGGGCATTCGCGACATCGATCTCAATCAATTCTAGATGACGTTCTCCCCCTCCGAGCCCCATGTCACGCATGTGCTGGAGGATTTCTTTGAGCTCTTCGATTTTTTCTTCCCGGGTTATTGAGGAGGATTTATTGATTTCTAATAGCAGTCTCCTTGCCGCATTGATTGCTCTGAATTCTGCTGCTGCCAATCTTGTGCGGCGGTGCTCTTCTTTTTCCGCTAATTCCAGTGCTTTTATCTTCTCGACAATTTCCTTGAGCTGTGCGATCTTTTCCTCCTGGGATAATTCGCTCGAGTCGCTGATTTTTTCAGCCTGGTTATTCAATTCTTCCATAATTAGAAATTCGTACAGATCTCGATAACGTCGGGCTTCCTCTGACTCGAGTTCGTCCAGCTTCCTCCTTAATGCCAGCATATCACGGATTTTGGACTCCTCGGAAACACTGGCAGATTCTACCCTTCGCCTTATTCTTTCGATTTCCGGGAGAAGTCGATCGATCTGGGAAATTTCCAACACTTCCCGGAAGACGGACTCATAGCGCACAAATTCTTCAGGGGGAAGCTTTTTTCCGTTCTCGATGACCTCGACGATCTTTTTGTCTTTATCCCGATACCGGATGACGATGGTCGATCTGGAGCGAAATCCCGATTTCCTGATCGTCAATTCCTTTATCTCAGAGGAATGATCGTCCTGATCCACCTTTGGTGTTTCCCTTTCTTGATTCGCCGATGTGGTCGAAATCACCAACCCGAATGCCAGGACCGCACACAGACTAAGTTTGAATATCCCTTTCATCTTTATCTCCTTGTCTGGATTCATGGATTTTGTCCTTCTCCATAATACATATTATGCGATTCCCAGCCTTTGAAAAGCCAAATGGCACAAGAACCTGAAATTATGGCATTAAACCCGATTTACCGGACAAGAATCATTACTTTTGCTGTAATAAACCCTATTCATGTCTGTATAGGCCCTATTCATGCCAAAAAAACAGTTATTCATGGCCAGAATCGAGCCATAGGATGTGATTTATTGTATACTTATAGAGAACAAAACGAGAGGTCGAGAGTGTCATCCAAGCTTGAAAAGCTGACCATAATCCTGATCTTTTTCGCGGCTTACTACGGCATTCTTTATCATCCCACCCTCCCGGTTTTTATCAATGAATTCAACACGGTCGACGGGAGTATCTATGCCGCACGCTTCGTCGATGTGTGCACATCTTTGATCTTATTCCTGTCGGTCGTATTTCTTCTCATCCCGAAATATTTGGAAAAACGCCGGATCTTTCTGTTTACCGTGTTCTCTCTGGCTTTGATCGCTCTTCTATCGGTCCTGGAATTCGGGCTCGACCAGGTCATCTTGCGCTTATTCAACCTCCCCACAGGCCCAGATGAAATCTCGGATAAGATGATAACGTTTTATCGCAGGAAATCCTATGACTTCCCGATTCTCCCGGTTAACCTGGTCGTCTATACTTTGGGTATTCTGTATGGAATCAGCCGGGATTGGATCCGGAAATACCGTCAGGAAAGCAAAATGTTCCAGGAAAAAATGAAGGCGGATATCGACCTGCTCCGTTCCCAGATCAATCCCCATTTCTTTTTCAACGCTTTGAACAACATCTACGCCATCACCCAGCGAAATATGGATGAGGAAGCCGGCCAGGCGATAATGAAATTGTCCGGACTGATGAGGTATATGATATACGACAGCGATGTGGCCGAGATCAGCCTGGTCCGAGAATTGGAACATATCGAAAATTATCTAGAAGTCGCCAGACTGAAATTCGATAAAAATGATAAACTGGACATAATTCTGGAAAAGGATGGAAATTTCCGCAATCATAAGATCGCCCCCCTTCTTCTTATTCCTTTCGTCGAGAATGCTTTCAAGCATGGGGTGGGAAGCAAGGGCGAGGGCTACATCCACTTGAATTTTCGCCTGAACGGCGATGAACTGCATTTCCAAATCGAAAATCCCATACGCATAAAAAAAGAATCTTGGAAAAAACATCCCGGAATCGGATTGGACAACGTGAAAAAACGTCTCCAGATGATTTATCCCGACCGACATTGTCTTGATATATTGAATTCGGAGGGAAACTTCGAAGTCCGATTGACCATTCGATTAAAGGAGTAAAGAATGTTACGCTGTATCATTGTGGATGATGAAAGCGGGGCCGTGGAGATACTCACCCGTTATGTCAGCAGAACTCCTGAGCTCGAGCTGGTTCGGTCATTTCGCGATTCCATCGAAGCTTTGACCTTTCTTGCAGGTAATGAGGTGGATCTTGTTTTCCTGGATATCGATATGCCCAATCTGGACGGAATGCATCTATCTGAATTGATCCGGAACAAATGCATTCAGGTGATTTTCTGCACGGCTTATTCGGAGTACGCCGTGGAAAGCTATGAGAAAGATGCTCTCGACTATCTGCTCAAACCTATTTCCTATGAGCGCTTCCGCAGAGCTGTTGATAAAGCTTTGGATGCCCGTTCTGAGCTGTCGGGGCCGGATCAAACAGAAATGCGTGGAAAAAACGGAAAAATCCATAAACTTTTTATTAAAAGCGGTCCGCGGATCTACCAGGTGGATACCGGAGAATTGCTGTATATGGAAAAAAAAGGGCATTATGTGGTATTCCACACTCCCGCAGGAGAACTTTTGTCCCGGATGAGCATGAACGATTTGCTGAACGCTCTGCCTTCGGATGAGTTTATCCGTGTGCACCGGTCTTATGTGATCTCTATCGATAAGATCGACACCATAGAAAAACAAATGGTCATTATCAAGGGGAAGAGGATTCCTATAGGCGATAGCTATCGGGATGATTTTTTCGAGCGAATCCGCTATTCCGGCAATTGACAAGAAATACATACAGCCCAGAGGCACATTTCAATCGCGGTACTCAGCGTTCCCTATATTCAATTTTTCAATGATTTTTGCATCCACCCAGTAGATATCGGAATTCCCGTTCCCCGGCGCGTTCAGGATTTGCAGCTTTTTTTCATATGTAATATGGACTTCAGAATCCGGGAGATGGGAGCTTAGTGTGCTCATGAAGAAAAGATAATTCATCTGCCTTTCCACCTTCCAAACCCAGAACTCGTTTTTTTCCGGAGAATTCCCGAACAGGTGACCAGAACTGAATACAATCGTGTTCCCGTCCTGGGAAATGGCCAGCTCTCCTTGATGGTTTATGCCGCATTTGCACCGTCGAAGTGGAAGTTCGCGGCTGGACAAGTTTCGTTGCAGCCTGCCTTTACCCGGTAGAAAAGGATCTGGTCGTCAAAACCAGGTCTGAGAAAGTCGATAAGATCCGCAAAATGATATTGGAGTTTCTGCTAGCTCATGCTCCGTGCTCTCCTCAACTTCAGAAAATGGCTCAAGAGTATGGAGCAGACAAAGACCGTTTTGAAAAAGAGGCTTCGTTTTGCATTCTCTGTGGCCTCTGTGTGAGATACTGTGCTGAGGTCAAAAAGAAAAATGTGGTGGGATTCGTGGACTGTGGAGCACGGCGGGAGATAAGTTTCATCCCGGAAATAGCCGCGAAAGAGTGCGTTAACTGCAAGGAATGTTTCGAGCTCTGCCCAACATCCTATCTCCAGGCCGCTTTCGTTTTAGCCGAATCCCTTACGTCTTCTAAAGATTCTTCCCCAACTGCGTTAAAAAAATAAAAGAGTTTGCCATAACGGAGGGCATCGCCCACCTCAAGCTGACCTTTGAAGCCGAACGGCTGCTTCCGCCTCATAATGTCCAGCAGGAATTCCTGACGGCAACCGAGGAGAGTGGGGGTATCTCTGAGGATATCTGTAGCTGTTTTCTGTCTATTCGAGGGTTGTGTCTATCTTGGCTTAGTGGTTTGCATGTTTTGGTTGAAATGTGCTGCTTTTTTAGTTGTGGATATTGTCGTTTTGAGTGTAATACCCATATTCGAGAATGTCAGCGGAAGGAGATTAAGAAAAATTGGACAATTTTCGATGTTTCCAAAAAAACCAAATTCTTATAATAAAAGGAAATTATGGTTTCAGTCCGCGATGTATCCCGCTCTATGTAGGACTCTGTAATTTCCTCCCTTGATTTTAACCTTCACGTTCCGGAACTTTCCATCTGCTGTGTAATTCTTCGGTGCGTAGTAAAGAAGGTAGTAGTTTTCCGAGGTATCCACGGCTTTCTTGAACATATAGGTGGGATTAGCCGAGCTCTCGGTGATGCCTCCCGTGGCTTTGGCAACCTGCTTGAAGGCGCTGAAAATATCTTCTGATTTTTCCTGCATCTGAATCAAACCGTTTGCTGCTGTCTTAATGTCCATGTCTGAAAGGTAGGAACGGGTTTGGGTGAGATAAAGAAAATGGCTGGATATCGAAGAATCGGAAAATGCCTCTTTAATCTTTTTCACATCGAAGTTGATATCTCTTCTATAAAAGAGGAAAAGATCGTACATTTTCTGGAAGTACTGAGGCTTTTTCTGGCTATCCGAAAACAAACCTACCATCTTTTTGTCACTCAATTGGGGAAGTGTCTCTTTCTGGCAGAACAGGAAGACATGTTTCTGACCTTCCAAGTCTTTTAAATAATTCGCAAAATTAATAAGGTTTTTTTCCTGGAGATACTTGAGGTTGTACCACTGTACATAGAGATCTTCTACGTATTGCATAGTAAACGCAAAGTTAATTTCCGTTCCGGAGTCATTCAATAACGCCTTGATGATTTCCTTTACGAGATTATTGTAGGCGGTATTGCCTAATATGACATCTTTTCTCAAGATCGATTTGAGCTGTTCGGCTATAGTCTCGAGATTCATCTCCTCCAGAGCCTGGCTGTTCAATTTGTAGCTTTTTATCGGAGTTATAACGATCAGTGAATCTCCGGGGGCGATGACGTTTGTGAAAAAATCATCAAGAATCTCTTTGAACTTTGGATTATAATCCAGGACATCGAACACCAGCACAAAATGTCGGGAAACGCTGGGAGCAAATTTTTTCCGGGCCTCATCCTTTTCCATCGATGCCTCTGACCTTTCGATCGTCGTTTTTCCGATGAGATAAAAGGCTTCGATTTTTTGAAGCACACCGTCTTCGTAGAGCTCGAAATCGTCGATGGACAGTTTGTCTATAAATTTATCTCCTTTGAACACACGCACCGGGATTTCGATATTGACAACGACTGAATCATGCTGAAGCTCCTGGGCTGTAAGTGACAAGCCTAATAGGATAAGTCCTGCCGTGACTACGAATTTTCTCATTTTGCCTCCTAAATTTTTTATGGACTTATCCCTTAAATAAGTTAAGCCCAGGCGGCAGTCAACAGGATGGAGGCTTTGACCCCTTTATTCCCCTTTATTCCCCTTTATTCCACGAAAGAACCGTAAACAAATTATTTCCGGAGAATTGTCTTCTGGAATTTTTCCTGCTCTCGATAGCCAGCGAAGTTCCGGTCCAGGTCGTAATATCTTTTGGCGATAAATCGCTTTCTGGCGCTTTCCGGATCCGAGATATAGGAATTCAAATATTTATAGCCGGCGTCTTCGTCCCCGAGTCCGAAAAACATAGAGGCCATTCTCAGGTGCTCAAAACCAGGTGGTGCACCCTTGAGAGAGAGCAGATTGATCTCACTAATTATCAATTCCACAGCTTTTCTCTGATTTCTTTGAGAAGCGATCATCCCCTTATAGTACAATGACGCAATTTTCAGGTTCAAAGGAGTGGTGAACTGGTCGAATATCTCGTCACTTCTGTCCAGTGTACCCGAGTAATAGTGTATCTCTCCCAGACGGAATTTGGCCATCAAGGTCGGGTCGATATTCCGGATTTGCTCACAGACCTGGGCTGCCGCCTGAAAATTCTCTTCCAGCATCAAGAGTTCGGCGTATTCCACATTGTTCAGCGAATAGGGATTGAGCCAGAAAGCCTTTTCTTTGTATTTTAACGCCAAATCGAAATCCCGGCTGTTCCCATCTTCCCCGTATCTCAGATAGTGGAAATCCCCAGCGATGGCGTTCAGCCGGGGATGGTCAGGAAATCTACGAATTCCTTCTTCGATCAAATGTTGAGAAAGGGACAGTGTGTCTTTATTGAAATAAATATCTCTGAGCAGGTTGACATTTGCCAGGACGCAGTAGTATTCCGGATAGCTGCGGGAGTTTTCCTCCACCTTCATGACAAGATTTTCCGCTTTATCTAACCATTCCTCTTCCTGTTTCCAGGCAAACACCACATTGTTGAGATAGCACTGGGCGAGACTCAAATGGGCAAGAGGCAAGAATTCATCGGCATTTATCACCCGCAGAAAGAGGATTATTGCCAGTTCATTTGTGTCCCGGGTGTTTTTATCAAGATAGTACTTTCCCTGGTGATACATCTGCCACGGCTCCAGATTGCCTTCGTCAATTCTTTTAAGGATACTGCTCTTATCCACACTGGAAACAGAGCCGGAGCTCCGAAATCCCTCAATCTCTTCGAAGGCCGAAGGAAAATCTGGGGATGACGAAGACTTTTCGGAAAGGGAAACGGTTCGATCCCGAAAGCTAAAATAGAGAATGACAAGTGCCGCTATTGCCAGAACACAAGACGCTGTCAGCAGAAGAATCTTTCTTTTTTTTGTCCCTTTTTTCTTCCCGAGAATCTCGTTTTTCGCCGCTTTTTCTCTCAGCCACAAATCGATTTCAGATGTGTAGGCGAAGACCTTGGACCTCGAGGACTGGTCATCGATCCGGTGAACCGGCAGTCCAAACTCTTTTTCCCACCGGTAGCAGGTTTTTCTGTCTCTCCCCAGGTAGGCCGAGATGGCCTTCCAGGAATCGAGAATTTCTTTGTCTTTCACTTATCGCCTAAATTCATTTTTCACCAATTTTCCGGCTTTCGCTAAAATAACCTTTTCGGTATGAAACCGAGTAATCCCTATTTTTGACTTTGACCTCAATGCTCCGAAAACTCCCATCCGCTTTGTAATCCTTCGGATGGTAATAGAGAAGGTAATAGTTATCCAAAACATCGACTCTTTTCTGAAAAAGGAGCCCGGGATTGTCGGAACTGTCTACCCATCCACCCGTTGTCGCCGCGATTTTTTTAAGGGATTCAAACATCTTGCCTGACTCATCTCTCATGTCCAATCCGGGAATCTGTTTTTGAGGCCGGCTGAAAAATAAAAAGTTAAAGGCCGTATTGGAATCAATGAAGGCCCGTTTTATCCTTTCGACATCAAAGGCAAGATCCCTGTCTACGAATTCATTCGGGTAAGCGAGATTATATGAGAAATCGAGTCTGTCCACGGAAAGACTCGAAAAGGCCTGAAAAAGCTGAGGGTCAACAAGAGGGATAAGCTCTCTCTGATAAAAAAAGAATATGTCTTTCTGACCTTCCTGAATTTTCAACAATTGAGAAAGCCCAATCAGCCTTTCCTCATTCACTTTTCTCATTTCTTCAAGAATTTTCAGCAGCGACATGTATCTCGTCATCAGGCCGTCCTGATCCAGCTCAATGATCCTTCCCGTAGCTGGATCCTGCATCACTTCCAGGACGTTTCCGGACTGAAACGCATGCAGCGCTTTGGCAACATTCTCGATATCGCTGAAAATATTTTTGTACTCCGCTCTTGCGGATAAGACATCATTCCTCAGGATTTGGCTGATCTGGCGGGAAAGCTCTTTTTGGGCCAAAACTTGAAGGGTTTTGCTTTTCATTTTGTAGATTTTCGATGGAGTCACTATAGTCAGGTTGTCTCCCGGTGACAAAATGTTCCGGATAAAATTAGCCACGGCTTCCTCTATCTGAGAGGAGTACTCGGATATTTCGAAGAACAGATAAAAATGTCTCTGCTGAGAAGGAGAAAACACCCTAATCTCCTCTCTGCGGCGAATCTGTGTCTTGTTGAAAAGGTAAAGAGCCTGCACCTGTTGAAGTTTTCCATCCTCGTAGACTCCGAAATCATCGATAGTCAGGTCATCGACAAACCGGTTTCCGTCCAGAACCCTGACAGTAACCTCGACATTGACCGCAGGGGCCTCAACCGAGGCCTGTTGAGCAATGAGGGTGAGGCAGAAAAAAGCAAGTCCTAATGAAATGATGACTCTTCTCATGTTTTTATTTTCAAGGATTTTTGAGTATGTTGTCAAATGAGGCATTATCTTTCTCTTTTATTCATCAAGATTCCTCTAGAGATAATTATAAGATTAAATCTATTTAAATTTAGTCCAAATACAGGAATTTAGACAATTTGATAGGATTCTTTCCAGGATAATAATCTTCTTTATTTTCATAAGAAAGGAATGAAAAATATTGTGTTCTGGATCGCTTCGATTAACCTAAAAACCTCGCTACTGTCCAGAGAGCGATCGATCCGAGGATTGTGCCAGCATAGGACCAGCGCGGATGCCGGTCAAAAAGAGTTACTCCATTTTTACCGACAAAAAATCCCAAAGGTACAAGGAGTGCGGCTATAACGGTGATAATGCTCCCGCTGATAAAAATGTGGTGGGAAACCTTTGAAAATCCCCCGGCTACCCAATATTCATAGCGAAAGATATAGGTGATCAAAAGAGCGAAAAGTGCATTATTCCCAAAAGCACTCAGCATTCCTGCAGCGCCCCAGCGGAGCGGCGCTTGTTTTCTGTTTTTTACGAGCAAAGAGGAAAAGATATCAAATGTGACGCCTAAAATAAAAATTCCGAGAAGATGGCAGTAGGAAGGGGCCGTGTTTGCCAGACGGAAAAGAACAGCAAACGCCCCAATCAAGGCCGAAGAACCGGGCTTGTTGATAATGCCACGCGATATCGCCAACAAGAGAAGAGCCATAGCCGTCAGGATAACCGATGAATTTTGGACATCATTCCGATACAAGACTTCTCCCAGGAAGACTTCATTTATTCCCCAGATTGAGCCGAAGAGAAACAGCCACATTAGGGGTTTAAACTTGTTCATCTTTTTTTTCCCTTTCTGGACAAGGACAGAGTGATACATTCCGGATCTTCCGGTATCCCCTCCAGAGAACTGATCATTCCTATTAGAGTGTTGCTGAATATTTTCTGGACAAAGGGATTCATAGGGATGGATACATCGTCAATATCGAGCCAGATCGACGGCTCCTTTTCATCAGGATAATTTTCCAGGAAATCGGCAATTTTTTTAATGTCTTCCGGATGAAACACAGGGATGTCCTTTCCCGATTCAAAATCTGAAACCACGGCGATCAGTTCTTCTGGAGAGCAAGATATTTTTTCAGAAAATCCTTTGCGCAACACCTCGATCTTTTTGAGCTTTTTATCTGGTGTGGCTCCTTCTACCAGGATAAAGTCGCTGCACTTAAGGTGCTCTCTGGAAATCTTTTCGACATCAAGATCGGTCTTTTTTTGTTGAAAGACAGCCATTCCATCCGGAGAATACATACAGACAGAATCGGATCCAGCCTCCATAAATTGAGCTGTATCTTTTCCCTGTTCTTCGAGCTCAAAACCATGGGCGCAATGTTTTATGACTGATACTGTGTACCCCCTGCTTTTGAGCTCACCGACCAGTTTCCGCATGAGTTGGGTCTTACCTGAATCGGAAACTCCAACAAAAGCAAATATTTTCATCAAATCATCGCAGTATCATGGGTAGTAACGGATAAATTGTATAATCGGGCATATTTGATGTCAAATTCCCAATCGATTTCATCCTAAAAATCATAAGCATTTCCTTTTTTGATTGACTCTCAATGCTCCCAATTTTTCGTAATTTCCATCTGCTGGTATTCGAGAATAAGAATAACACACGCAAAACGACACAGCCCTTGACTGGAATTGTGGAGCATATCGACACACATTTCCAAAAGAATACGTTTAGGATAGACTCGCTCCCAGAATCGACAATAAGCAGCCACAGAGGCCCTCAGAAATATTCCCTCCTCTCCTCTACCGCCATCAAGAGTTCCTGCTGGACAATTTGAGGAGGGGGAGGCCGCTCGGCCTGGAAGCTGAGCGTGAAATGATGGATGATCTGTTCATCACCGGGCTGACTCACACCAACGTCATGGATTTGAGAATCATTCTGGTCTTTTGACGGATCAGACAGGGCTGCTCTTCCTACTCAGATCGCAATTCATCAGCCGGTTTTTTCAAGGCGGCTTTCAGCGATTGATAGCTGATCGTCAAAAAGGCTGCGGCGATGCTCCCGAAAAATGTGAGCACAAAGGCCCAAAGGCTGATCCCACTCCGATAGGCAAAATTCCCCAGCCATCTCTGGATCACGAAAAGGGCAATGGGAGCTGCGAAAGCATTGGCAGCGATGATCAGAACGATCGTCTCCCTGGTGAAGAGGGAAAGGATCTGAGGAGCGCTCGCCCCGAGGACTTTTCTGATCCCGATCTCCTTGGATTTTTGCTGGGCGGAATAGGCCGAGAGGCTGAAAAGTCCGAGGAGAGCGATACAAACGGCCAACAGGGAAAAATACTGGAAGATCTTCTTGAACCTCTCTTCGGACCTATAAAGCCGGTCGAATGCATCATCCAGAAAAAAATATTCGAAGGGAACCATGGGGGCAAATTTCTTTGTGACCTGTTCGATGGCAGCGAGCGTACCCGGGATATCCTCGGTTTTTATTTTTATCGTCAGGAAATTGAATTCATTCCTCCATGGCATGTTGGTGATAAGGAGAGGAGCAATCGTATTATGGAGAGTCGCAAATTGAAAGTCTTTCACGACGCCGATGACTTCCTTGTCTCCGTTTCGGCGGATCGTCTTGCCCAGCGGGTTATCCCAACCCAACTGCTTCGCGAGAGTCTCGTTGATGAGATAAGCGTCTTTATCCGTTCCGAACTCTTTGGAAAAATTCCTCCCCATCACCAGATCGATCCCATAGGTTTCGAAAAAATGCTCATCGGCGGCAAGCGCATGAATCATGATGGAGTGAGAATATCCTTCGGGGATATAGCCATTGCTGGTGAACCCATTGTTTGGAACCTCCGATGAAGCGGCAGCCTGAATAATCCCCGGCAAAGAGAGAAGGGCATTCCTCACCTCTTCGGTTTTTGTCCGCAAATTGCGATCTGCCAGGGGCAGAACCACCATATTTTCCTTGTTGTACCCCAGCTCGGCCTTTTTGATGTAGCGCAGCTGATTGCGGATAAGAAGGGTACAGACGATCAATGTCACGGATATCACGAACTGGAACACGACCAGGGCATTACGGAATCTTTTTTTGCTTCTGGCAGTATCGAAAACTCCTTTGAGAGTTTTAACCGGCTGAAAAGAGGATAGGTAGAATGCCGGATGCACTCCGGAGGCCACGCCGACTAAAAGAACGAGAATAAAGAGCCCAAAAATGCTGGTCAGATTAATCAGTCCGATGGGATTAAGCTCTTTGTTCAGAAGCTGATTGTAAGTGGGAGTCAGGATAAAAGCGACGCCTATTCCCACTGTGAAGGCCAGGATGGTCATGACAACGGATTCCCCAAGAAACTGGCGGATCAGATTTCCTCTATGGGCTCCGATCACCTTCCTTATCCCCACCTCCTTGGCACGCCTTGCTGCCCGGGCCGTGGTGAGGTTGACGAAGTTTATGCAAGCGATGAGAAGGATAAACACGGCCACTGCGGAAAAGGTGTAAAAATTCACTAGGGCCGTACGCGAACTTTCGTCGTGATAAAAATGGATCTCTTTGAGAGGCTGGAGATAGGCTTCGTATTTCCACCCGTACTGGTCGATTTTTTCGTTGATGTTTCGCCATAGAAAATCCGGGAATTTTTCGGCCACAGAGCCGGCAGAGGCTTTTTCTCCGAGCTTGATGTAGGTTATGACCTGATTGCCCCCATTCCAATCCATGCCCATGATGGGGCGCGCGTAAAGCGTGGCGAATGAGATCAGGGCGTTAAATTGAATACTAGAATTGGGAGGAGTATCTGCAACTACCCCTGTGACTTTATAAAGATCTTCAGGACCGATTTGGATCGTCTTCCCGACGGGATCCTTAGAGCCGAAAATCCGCTTCGCTGTCTGCGAAGAAAGAACGATTGAAAAGGGATCGGTTAGGGAAGATCCCGGGGTGCCTGATAGGAGCTTGAAACCGAAGACCGTCCATAAACTGGGGGATGCGTAGCTGATGCGATCTACTCGGAAAGCTCGATTGTCCACGGCGAGATAAGCGGTGCGCGGCGTGGACATTCGAACGAAATCCTCGACTTCCGGGAAATCTTTTTTCATGTCCGGTCCGATGGGAGCCGTGAAGATTGGGCTCTCCGATTCGAATCGTCCTTCGCGAAGATGCCGGATGCAAACACGGTAGATACTGTCCGCGTTTTCATGAAAACGGTCGTAGCTGATCTCGAACTGGAGGTAAAGAAGGATGAGGATGGCTGCGCTCAATCCAAGTGCCAGCCCGAAAACATTGATGATCGTGTAAGCTTTGTGTTTTTTGAGGTTTCGAAAAGCCATCTGAAAATAGTTTTTAAACATGGCGACGCTCCCGCTGATGTTTTTTTTGAGAAGAGAAAGGAAAGAGGAGAGCAGCTGAACCAAAAGCCATATCTTTGCCAAGAACCGTCCGTCGGAAGCCCGGGCTTCATAACATTCGAGAAGATCTCCGACAAAACCTTCCCTGTATTTTTCGGATAATAATTTTTCCACGAAGAATTCGACAAACCGGTTTCCAGACTTTTTCTCTCGATGCATGGTCATTTGTTCCCATCTGGGCTGAGTTTGGGATAATCTTTCCAGAGGATGGCGTGGATTCGGAACAGCTCATCCAGCTCCTTAGTGCCGGCCGGAGTGATCTGAAAAAGTCGTTTTCTGCGTCCCCCTCTTTCCGGTGAGGGAAGGCTATTGCATGAAGTCAGGAGCCCCTTTTTCTCCAATCTTTCCAACGGCACATAAATGGCCCCGATCGACCAGTACTTCCCTGTCATCTCCTGGATAAAATTCCGGATGGTTATGCCGTAAGCGTTGTCCTCCAGTTTCCAGACTGCCAGCAGCACTATCTCTTCGGGTCGGGAAATATATTTTTCTGTCATAGCGGCTCCTTATATGTTCTATGCCATAGAACATATTCACTTAATAATACGCTGGAAAACGAAAAAGGTTGCAAAAAAAATGAAACACGGAAATCTTTCAATCCGCGATTTGTATAGCTGAGAAGACAATCCTAATCATTGGTCTTTTGCCTTGCCCGAGGGCGCGGTTTCTGATTATTCAAATCATAAGTATTTCCTTTTTTGACTTACTCTCAATCCTCCCATTTTTTTTTAGTTTCCATCTGCTGGTATTCGAGAATAAGAATATCATACCCAAAACGACAGAGCCCACGACTGGAATAGTGGAACATTTCAATCCAAAACTCTAAAACAATATGTTTAAGATAGACTCCCTCCTGTCTCCACTGTGGTCCTCCTATCTCAGACTATCAGTGGGCAGAAATTACGGAAAATTGTGAGATATTTCGGGCCTGCTCAAAAAGGAATTTCCTGTATATCGCAGGTTCGTATCCTGAATCATCCACCACTTTGATCACTATATTATCAACTGATCTGCCCTCCGACATTGTTACAACTGCAAAGTTACGAACTGAGATAGACAGACTATATATGATTTGACAATCCGAAAAAAATCGTTGATATTTAATATGTATAATTATTATACAATATCTATGAAGAGAAGATGTAATGAAAACAGAGCAAAAGAAGTACAGAGTCCTAAAAAGAAATTTTATTATTTTATTTCTTGCTTTATCTTTAATTCCTTTATTTACAGTTTCATTGATTTCCTACTTTAGTTTTAAAAATTCCCTTCATAATACTATTTCAACCCACCTTTTTGAGATAGCTAAAAATAAAGGAATTGCACTTCAAAAATGGCTGTTCGAACGCCATACAGATGCAGAAGTTTTTGCCCAATCGCCCCCAGTAGTGGAATCAGTGGACTCTATAGGAAATATAAAAAATGATTTTATCGCTAGAGAGAAATATTTCTTGACTGCAAAAAAATATCTCCAGCTTGTAAAGAATGAATATGACAGTTATGACGAAATTTTTATTTTGGATAAAAATGGCAAAATGCTTATCACTACTGAAAAAATGGAAAATTTAAAGATAAATAGAGATTATTTTCGTGAAGCACTAAATGGAAAAACATTCAATACAAACATATTCCTATCTCCACTTATTCATAGACCAACCATGGTAGCTGCAGCTCCAATTAGAAATTCTAATGAAAAGATAATCGGAGTATTAGTTGAAAGAATAAAGTTAGACGCTATTAATAAATTAATGAGAGATATTGAAATCGGCAAAACAGGTGAAAGTTACTTGATCAACAAAGAAGGTTATTTTCTTACAGAATCAAAATTTGAACCCGATTATATACTCAAAAAGAAAATATCTACTATAGGAACACAAGAATGCAAAAAAGGCAAAAGTGGTGTAGGAGAATATATCGATTATCGAGATAGAAAAGTCTTAGGTGCTTATTTCTGGATACCAGAAATGGAATGGTCCCTAATGGTTGAACAGGATATTTCTGAAGCATTTCAAGAAATAAAATATTTAAAAAATCGAATATTTGTCATTGGCTCAATAACAATTTTAGCTATTGTGGGTTTCACGCTTTTAGCATCTGGGGAAATTGTTAAGATTTTAAAGAGATATGACCAAGAATATAAAAAACAACAAAAACAAATAATGAGAGCTGAGAAATTAGCTGCTATGGGGCAGTTGGCTGCTGGCGTAGCTCACGAAATAAGTAATCCTTTGGGAGGAATTTCAAACTGCATAAAGCTTATTTCGAATAAGATAAATAAGCCTAGTCCAAAACCAAAAGATTTTAAGGATTCAATTAAGTATCTACAGACTTCTGAACAGGAATTGAATCGCTGCATTAGTATTGTCCGGAATTTTCTTGCTTTTTCAAGACGGCCAAACCTCAAGCCTGTCCTCATAAATATTAACTCCATAATTTCAGAATTAATGGCCTTGATAGAACCTCAAGCCACAATTCAAAATATTACGATATCCAAAGAATTGGAATCCGATCTACCTCAGGTGAGGATTGATGCCCAACAGCTTCATCAAGCAGTAATGAACATAATTTTAAATTCATTAGAAGCCATGCCGAAAGGTGGAAAATTAAAAGTTCGTACTGGATATGATCCAAGAGATGAAGTTATTAAAATAGAAATTACTGACACTGGCTATGGAATCCCCCAGGAAAATCTGCCTTCTCTCTTTGAGCCATTTTTTAGTTCTAAGCCAGAAGGAAAAGGGACAGGTTTAGGATTATCTATTGTCTATGAAGTTATAGATGAACATAACGGAAGCATAGAAGTGGAGAGTGAAGTAAATAAGGGAACGACCTTCACCGTTAAGTTACCTGTTTACGGCGAAATGTAAATGATTCATAAATTTAAAATCTTGATAGTCGATGATGAAGCTGTGATGAGGAATACTATGTCAGACTGGTTAGGGGAAAAAGGATATAGTGTTGTATCAGTTTGTAGCGGGATGGAAGCGATTGAAAAAGTAAAGACAGAGTCTTTCAACGTTGCTTTTGTGGATATGAAAATGCCAGGATTAGATGGAATAGAGGTTCTCCGGGCTGTTAAAAGAATAAATCCTGATACATCTGTCATAATCATGACGGCTTATGCAACCATAGAAACAGCAATTAGAGCTATGCAGGAAGGAGCTTATAATTATTTAGTGAAGCCATTTTCACTGGATGAGGCGGAATTAATAGTAAAAGCGATAATAAAATACCAGGAATTAGTAGCTGAAAACATCTTGTTGCGGCAACAGTTAGAAGAGAGATACAGCTTAAAGAACATAATTGGTAAAAGTCGATACATGAAAGAAGTCTTTGAATTAGTAGAAAACATAGCTAATAGCAATTCAACAGTATTAATTCAAGGCGCAAGCGGAACGGGTAAGGAAGTCATTGCTCGACTCATTCATCTAAAAAGCCTCCGCCGGGATAAACCTTTCATTGCTGCCAATTGTGCCGCTATCCCAGGGGAACTGTTAGAAAGCGAATTATTCGGGCACGAAAAAGGAGCTTTTACTGGTGCTATTTATGATAAAAAAGGCCGATTTGAATTAGCCAACGGAGGAACACTTTTCCTCGATGAAGTAGGAGAAATGAGCCTTAATGCCCAAGTTCATCTATTACGAGTTCTTCAAGAAAGAGAATTTAGAAGGGTTGGAGGTACAGAATTAATAAAAATTGATACCCGTATTATCACTTCCAGTAACAAAAAGTTAGAACAAGCGGTTAAAGAAGGAACCTTCAGAGAAGATCTATTTTATCGTTTAAATGTAATTACGATATATCTTCCCGAGCTAAGAGAAAGAAAAGAGGATATACCCCTTTTGATCAACCATTTCTTGACCAAATACGGTATAGAATCAGGAAGAGGAGAAAAATCCGTCTCACCAGAAGCACTGGATTTGCTGAAGAAGTATAACTGGCCCGGAAACATTAGAGAATTAGAAAACGTGATTGAAAAATTGGTAATTTTGTGTAAAGACAAAGTCATCAGACCTGAAGATTTACCCCAAAATATCAAAAAAGAGCCGAAAGGAGAGCTGAGCATTTTCATCCCTGATAAAAGATTGGAAGATATAGAAAAACAATATATATACGAAGTGCTGAAAGACAACGATTGGAATAAAAGCAAAAGTGCTAAGATCTTAGGGATAGAACGAATGACTCTTTATAAAAAAATCAATAAATATAAATTGAAGAAGCCTGAGTCGTTATAAGAACCTTCTTACTGATAAATCCTTCAGTAAACCCCTTTTCGGTTTCTCCCCTCGAAACAAGCTCATTAAAAAAAACCAACCAGTGAAATAAAGAATTGACTGTATATTAATTATACAGTTAAGGGTATTTTTGAATAAATATTATACATTCTCATCCGAAGCTAAATTCATCCTGACAAAGTATCAACAAATTTATTTAATTGTAACTATCGTAAATTCAGTAAATTAAAACATTCTTCCTTTGGCTACTTCTTCCTAATCCATGATTGGCACCTCTTTTGCACTTAGGAATGATTTTTGAGGATATAAAGAATGAAGTGTCCCTTCTATGAAGAAGAAAGAATGAGATATTGCAAAGCATTCGAGAAGAAAATCATGATTCCTAGCCGGACAGAGAAAAAAAATTATTGCACCTGTGAAGATTATCTTGAATGTTCTGTCTACCTGGAGCGCATTACCAAGAAGAAAAAATGATTTTGGATTACAAAGGAGGCTTTTTTGCCGAATAATCTAAAAAATAGGGAATAGAGAATCCAAAGATGGGAGCAAATCAATGCAAGTTTATTATTCCAAAATAGAATCCTTAATAAAGAAACACAGTTCTGAAAGAAAAGCCTTATTGCCTATTTTAAGAGATATTCAGGCCGAATACAATTACTTACCTCAAGAGGCACTAATTTTAGTCTCTGAATTCCTTAATATTCCATTAATTGATATTGTCGGTGTCGCCACTTTTTATAGGGCTTTTAGCCTAGAGCCCAGGGGTAAACACACTGCTACTGTTTGTCTTGGGACCGCTTGTCATGTTAGAGGTGGACCAAAGGTTTTAGAGGAATTTGAAAGGAAGCTGAATATAGAAGCAGGTCACACCACTGAAGATAAAGAATTTTCATTAGAAACTGTAAATTGTTTCGGATGTTGTGCTATAGGGCCTGTGGTGGTTGTTGATAAGGATTATTTTGCGGAAATAAACATAAAAAAAGTTGATTCGATCTTGAAGAAATATAGAAAGAAAAAAACGGAACAATGAGAGAGAAGAAAATACAAAAAATAAAAGACCTGCCTAAATTAAGAGATGAAATAAAAAGGAAAAATGCGTCTTGCAAAATTCATGTTGTTGTCTCGAATGGAACTTGCGGACAAGCCCGTGGTTCTGAAAAAATTGCTCAGGCCTTTAGAAAAGAGATTAAAAAGCAAAACCTACAGGATAAAGTTAAGATAAGAGCTACGGGTTGTCATGGCTTTTGTGAAGTTGAACCCAATATTATTATTTATCCTGAAGGGATTTTCTATCAAAAACTTAAGCCAAAAAATGTTAAAGAGATAGTCTCACAAACAATACAAAATAATAAGATTATTGATAATCTTCTTTTCTATGATCCCCATACTGGTAAAAAATTCATTTACGAAAAAGAAATTCCTTTTTATATCAAGCAGCAACGAATTGTTTCAGGCAACAATGTATATATTGATTCAACCAGTATAGGTGATTATTTGGCTATTGGAGGATATGAAGCCCTAGGCAAAGTTTTATCTGAGAAAACTCCTGAGGAAGTTATCGAAATAGTTAAAAATTCAGGTTTAAGAGGACGAGGAGGAGCAGGATTTCCCACAGGTCACAAATGGCAATTCTGTAGAAAAGCTGTCAACAGCAGTTTTAAATTCGTTATCTGCAATGCTGATGAAGGGGACCCAGGTGCTTACATGGATCGAAGCTTGTTGGAGGGTAATCCACACTCTGTATTAGAGGGAATGATAATCGGAGCTTATGCCATTGGAGCCAATCAAGGATATATTTATGTGCGAGATGAATACCCTTTAGCTGTCAAGCACATCACAATCGCCATTGAACAAGCTAGAGAATATGGTTTTCTTGGGAAGAACATACTGGGCTCTGATTTTGATTTTGATATTATCATCAGCAAGGGTGAAGGGGCTTTTGTCTGCGGCGAAGAAACTGCTTTGATTGCTTCTATCGAGGGGAAAAGAGGTGAACCCCGCCAAAGGCCGCCTTATCCAGCTCAAAAAGGATTATGGGGAAAGCCAACCAATATAAACAATATTGAGACCTGGGCTAATGTTCCCATAATAATAAACAAAGGAGCAGATTGGTATTCAAAAATTGGAACGGAAGGAAGCAAAGGAACAAAAATATTTTCCTTGGTTGGAAAAATAAATAATACTGGATTGGTTGAAGTTCCCATGGGGATAACTCTTCGTGAAATTATTTACGATATTGGAGGAGGTATCCCCGAAGGAAAAGAATTCAAGGCAGTTCAAACAGGAGGACCTTCAGGAGGATGCATTCCAATGGAATTGATAGATTTACAAATTGATTACGAAAGTCTGACTGAAGCTGGCTCTATAATGGGCTCTGGCGGAATGATTGTTATGGATGAGAACACGTGCATGGTGGACATCGCCAAATATTTCCTTAATTTCCTCCGTGAGGAATCTTGTGGGAAGTGTCTCTCCTGTCGAGAAGGAACTCAGAGGTTGTGGGAAATAGTAACCGACATTACAGAAGGACGCGGGACTATGGAACAGCTTGATCTATTAGAAGAATTATCCCGTTCAGTGAAAGATGCATCAATGTGTGGACTCGGGCAGACTGCTAGTAACTCCGTCTTGAGCACTTTACGATATTTTAGGGATGAGTACATAGCTCATATTAGAGAAAGATGGTGTCCTGCATTGGTTTGTAAAAGGTTGTTACCTACTCCGTGTCAAGATGCTTGCCCGGCTGGTATAGACGTATCGAACTACATTGCTTTGATTGCTTGGGGCAGATTCAATGAAGCAGTTGATTTGATTAGAGAAGACAATCCTTTTCCAGCAATTTGTGGACGTGTCTGTAATCATCCATGTGAGTTAAATTGCAAAATGGGCGAATTTGATAAACCTATTGCTATCCGTTCACTGAAGCGGTTTTGTGCAGACTCTGGGCTAAATCATGAAGGATATAAGCTCCCGTCAGTTCAAAACATGAGAGAAGAGAGTGTAGCGATCATCGGGTCGGGTCCGGCAGGGTTAACGGCTGCTTTCAATTTAGCACGATTGGGCTATAGAATTACTGTATTTGAGGCATTGCCAGTAGCAGGTGGGATGTTATCTGTAGGCATCCCAGATTATCGCCTCCCAAAAGAGATAATTAAGGCTGAAATTGACGCAATTTGTGCCCTTGGAGTTGAAATTAAAACTAACACTCCGATTGGAAAAGATCTCAGTATAGATGATCTTAAGCAACAGGGATATAAGGCGATATTCATTGCGACTGGTGCTCATAAATCACTGAAATTGGGATTGCCTGGAGAAGATGAGCTGAAAGGCATTATTGACGGTGTGGCTTTCTTGAAAGATGTAAATCTCGGGAACCAAAAAAATCCAGGTGATGAGGTTGTTATCGTCGGAGAGAACTACGTTGCTGTAGATGTCGCTCGAGTATGTAGGCGCCTCGGTTCAAGTAAAGTAAATATAATTTATAGTAGAACAAGAGAAGAAATGCCTTTAGATGACTCAGAAATTGATAAAGCTTTAAAAGAAGGGATAATAATCCACTATCTAACCATGCCAACAAAAATTTTAGGCAAAGAGGGAAAAGTAGCAGGTTTGCAATGCATTCATACTCAAGTTGGAGAAGCAGATAGTAGAGGACGGAGAGAGCTCCTCCCATTAGAGGGTTCCGAGCATATAATTGATGCTGAAATAATAATACGAGCAGCCGGTCAAGAACCGGATCTTGCTTTTCTGGACCATAATTTTAAAATCTCGAGATGGCATCAACTTGTAGTTGATCCTTGTACTCTTCAAACAAATAAGCCGGGCATTTTTGCCGGTGGGGATATAGTAACTGGGCCTGCAACGGTAATCGAAGCTATAGCAGCTGGCAAAAAGGCAGCTGCATCCATTGATAGCTATCTCAGAGGTGAAAAGTTTGAGGGATACAGGAGGCCCAGATTCAGGAAGCGGATTGAAGCTATTCAGTTGACCAAGGATGAGAAGGATTTAAAGCGTCCTAATATGCCGTTACTGAGAATAAATAAGAGGTTGCAAAGCTTCAAGGAAGTTGAATTGGGCTACACTGAAGAAATGGCAATCCGTGAAGCAAAAAGATGCCGAAGATGTGATTTAGAAAAGTAAATGAATATCAATAAAGTAGACAAAATTTTGGAAGCCTATGGTATGAAAGAGGCCCACTTAGTAAGCATATTACTCGATATTCAGGCTGAAGCAAATTTCCTCCCCAGAGAGATATTGCCTTATGTAGCGAAAAAATTAGGAGTTCCTCTGAGCCAAGTATGCCGTTTTGCGACTTTCTACAAGGCTTTCAGTCTGAAGCCGCGAGGAAGACATGTAATCAAAGTCTGCCTTGGTACTGCTTGTCATGTGAGAGGAGCAGTGAAGGTGTTGCAGAGTATAGAAAGAGAGTTAGGCACTAGGAGAGGCGATACGACAAGAGATTTTAAGTTTACCTTGGAAACTGTTAATTGTCTGGGTGCATGTGCCTTAGGTCCTTTAGTAATGATTGATAATGACTATCATGGGCAAATGAAAACAACGAAAGTACCAAAGATGCTTACAGGATATTAGGAAAAAGTGTATATGAGAAAAGCAGACGAAATCGGACTAAAAGAATTAAAGAATTCAATACTTCAGGAACGCGATCCCCGAAAACCTTGTATAACTATATGCGGTGGAACTGGTTGTCATGGTTATGCATGCGAGAAGGTCATTGCTGCAGTGGAAAATGAAATCGAGAGACAGAATTTGAAAGATATAGTGAATATGAGGGTTACCGGCTGTCACGGCTTCTGCGAAAGAGGGCCTATTGTAGTTATATATCCGAAAAAGGTTTTTTACCAAAGAGTCGCAGTAGACGATGTGGCTGAAATCATTTCTCAAACTATAACTAACGGCAACATTATCGAGCGTTTGTTATATGTTGATCCAAACACTGGTGTGAAGTTTATTCATGAGGATGATGTACCTTTCTATAATAAGCAGAAACGGATTATCTTTGGGAACAATGGTAAGATTGATCCTACTAACATATCCGATTACATTGCCCTGGATGGTTACAATGCGCTGTGCAAAGCACTCTTTCACATGACGCCGGAACAAATAATAGAAGAAGTCGAGAAATCCGGACTTAGAGGAAGAGGAGGGGCTGGATTTCCCACAGGCAAAAAATGGGCGATTACAAAAGCAGCAAAGGAAAGGATTAAATATATAATTTGCAATTGTGACGAAGGAGACCCTGGAGCTTATATGGATCGCAGTCTCATGGAGGGAAATCCTCATTCAGTTCTTGAGGGAATGGCTATTGGAGCGTATGCTATCGGGACCCATGAAGGATATATTTACATACGCAACGAATATCCTTTGGCGTTGAAAAATGTAGGAATAGCAATCAAGCAAGCAGAAGAGCTAGGATTGCTTGGAGAGAACATACTGAACTCTGGGTTCGACTTCACTATAAGAATTCACAAAGCGGCAGGAGCGTTTGTCTGCGGAGAGGAGACAGCCCTTATCTCTTCAATCGAGGGCAAACTCGATGGGCCAAGGCCAAGACCTCCATTTCCCGCTCTAAAAGGGTTATGGGATAAACCAACTAATATTAATAATGTTGAGACATGGGCAAATGTTCCCGTAATAATCGATAAAGGCGCAGATTGGTGCTCTAAAATTGGGACAGAGAAAAGTAAGGGCACAAAGATATTTTCACTAGTCGGAAAGGTAAACAATACGGGGCTGGTTGAGGTGCCGATGGGAATGACGCTTCGAGAGGTGGTATTTGATATAGGAGGAGGAATACCAAAAGGCAAAAATTTTAAGGCTGTTCAGACAGGCGGTCCGTCCGGAGGCTGTATCCCAGAGAGCCTAATAGACTTGCCGGTTGACTTTGAAAGACTGACAGAAGTGGGATCTATGATGGGATCAGGCGGCATGATTGTAATGGATGAAAATACATGCATGGTGGATGTAGCTAAATATTTTCTTGGCTTTCTTGAAGATGAATCTTGTGGCAAGTGTGTTCCATGCCGGGAAGGAATAGAGAAAATGCGAGAAATACTCACCAATATTTGTAAAGGCGAAGGAGAGGAGGGTGACATTGAGCTGTTAGAAGAAATAGCCCTAACAGTTAAAGAGACATCTTTATGTGGCCTTGGTCAAACCGCGAGTAATCCTGTTTTGACAACCATAAAATATTTTAGAGATGAATATGAGGAACACATTATAAACAAAAGGTGTCCAGCAGGTGTGTGCCTTGATTTAATTTCATACTCGATTGATGCTGAAAAGTGCAATGGATGTGGGGCTTGTGTTAGACCTTGTCCAACTCAAGCTATTACTGGAGAGAAAAAGAAATTACATAGTCTAGATCAAGAAAAATGCATTAAATGTGGAGTATGTTACGAGACGTGCAAGTTTGATTCAATAATCATAAAGTAAGGAAAAATGATAACGCTTTCTATTGATAATCAAGAAGTTACTGTCAAAGAGGGAACGACAATACTTGAAGCATCTGAAAAACTTGGTATAGAAATTCTCAAACTTTGCTATCTTGAAGGACTTCCCCCTTATGGTGCGTGTAGGCTTTGTGTTGTTGAGATAATTAAGGAAAAGGGAAACCAGATTGTTGCAGCCTGTTCTTTCCCAGTTGAGAAAGGAATGAAGGTTATAACTAACTCTGATAGAGTCCTAAAGAGGCGAAGGATGATCATAGAATTTCTTTTGGCAAGATGCCCGGATGTACAGGCAGTTAAGGATTTGGCAAAAAAAATGGGTATCAAAAAATCCCGCTTCAAGCCTAAGAATGATGACTGTATTCTTTGCGGATTGTGTGTGCGAGTTTGCGATGAAATAGCGGGAATAGGTGCAATTGGATTTGTGGATCGAGGGAAAAAATTGAAAGTAGATACTCCTTTTCACTTGGCATCGAATGTTTGTATTGGTTGTGGTGCCTGCTCTTATGTCTGTCCTACAGGTAGTATTGAAATGGAATTTGATGCTGCGAAAAGATTCCGTGAGTCGCTTGGCTGTGAACATAAATGTCGATATGCGCTCATGGGTTTAGTGTCTTACAAAGTTTGCTCCAATAATTATGAGTGTTGGAGGTGTAAGATTGACCAAAGGATCCGAGACACACTTAAAACCCATCCTATATTTGCGGCAAAAGAGATAAAAACAGAACAAGTGAAACAATATTTTTCATTTTTAAAAAAAATTCAGGAATAGAAGATGGAAAAAGGGCAATAGGACGGCAAAAGCAATTAAATTAGATTTATTTTTGATAAAGAAAAATGTACGAGCCTTATGGCTTGTATAAAACTCTACCCCCAAGAAGCTCTTGCTGGAGAGTTAAAAAAAATTACATCGCCTACCACTTTTTTTTCAAAAACTAGACTTTCTCCTTTTATTCTTCCCCACTTTTCGTGACCAAAACCTATCAATCTTCAGATCATTTTCGATTCAATTTGACTAATCCCGTTATAATTATTATCTTATTGGAATCCCGATAGGGGGACAAAGGAGAAGACAAGATGAATACAACGAAAAAATTGTTTATTCTCTTTTCTATTTTTGTGATGCTTGTGCTGTTCAACCAAGCACCAGCTGCAGTCAGTGACGCCCCAGAAGCGGATAGAGTCTACGTCAATGGGAACATATATACTGTTGATGAAGAATTCAGCACCGTTTCTGCCATTGCCGTGAAAAATGGCCGGTTCATCTACATGGGTGATGATGCCGGAGCCAAGGCCTATATCGGTCCATTGACCTTTGTTTTCGATCTGAAAGGAAAAACCGTAATCCCTGGTTTACATGATGCCCATGTCCATATCAGGTACGGAGAAAGAGAGCTGTATCCACGAATCCCGGACATCAGGCCTGCCATCGGTGAGTGGGCTTCTGTAGAACGAATGCAGCAAGTGATCAAGCGCTGCATAGCCACTGGGGAAGGAATGCGGCCAGGGCCTGAGCCACGGTGGCTCGTATTGAGCGGTTGGATGTCAGATGTTTGGGACCCGCCGGAGTTCCGTAAGGAGCTGATCGATGCCGTCGCCCCTGATAATCCTGTTTTTATCAGCCGCTACACGCATGGCAGCGGTGCCAACAGCAAAGCCCTGGAACTTGCCGGCATTACCCGCACCACTCCCGATCCTCCGGGTGGCCATATTAAGAAGGACAAGAATGGGGAACCCACAGGCGAATTCGTAGAAAGGGCACCTTCACAATTAACAAGACTTATTCCACCCTTGCCTCCGATGACCGATTACGAAAGAAGCCGTAACCTCGTGGAAGGGACTCAGTTGGCCGTGGCCAGCGGACTGACGACTATCCATGGGGCCAGCGTGACGGGTTATGAAGAGGTTCAAAGACGATTAAAGCTCTATGAAGTCGGGCTTCTCAGGATAAGGATCAACGAAATGGTGAGCGAGAATGCGGCGAAAAAGCTGGGCAAACCGTTTAACTACAACAACAAATTCTTCGTCCGCTCGGTCAAGACTCTTTTAGACGGAGCTTTAGGGTCGAGGGGTGCGCATTTCCTTGAGGAATACAGCGACTATCCGGGCTTTTATGGGGAACCGAGACGAAGCGAAAACGAAATAGCACAATCGGCGACCGAGCTGCTCAAAATCGGTTTTAATATGAGGATACATTGCATCGGTGACGCGGCCAACCGGATCGCCATTAACGCCTACGAAAGGGCCCTGAAAGCAACCGGGATAGACGGTAGAGAGGCCCGGTTCGCTCTAGAGCATTGTCAGGTACTGACTCCTGAGGACATACCCAGACTTGCCAAGCTGGGAATTGTGGCTTCCATGCAGCCTTTGCATGCGACTGAGGATATGCACTTTGCCGAATCCAGGATGGGGCCTGAACGCATAAAGTATGCTTATATTTGGAGTGATTTATTGGATCTTGGTGTTGTGGTAGCAACGGGGACGGATTATTCCGTTTCTCCCTACAATCCCTTTTACACGCTACACGCGGCAGTAACCAGACAGGACCGGGATAATAATCCTCCGGGCGGCTGGTTGCCGGAACAGGCCATGACAAGAGAAGAGGCTTTGTGGGCAGCAACCATGGGTGGTGCCTACGCTATGTTTGCGGAAGACATCTTGGGATCTATCGAGGTCGGGAAGCTGGCTGATTTTGTGGTCATTCCTGTAGACTACATGACCATCCCGGCTGAGGATATCTGGAAGATCGAACCGGACATGACCGTTATCGGCGGGGAAGTCGTCTACACAAAGCCAGTGCAGGCGAAAAAATGAAATCCTTATATTTCGACCTGAATGATTGAATGACGTCCAGATCAGTTTGATACTTCCCCTAATCTTTGACAGAACCGGAACTTAATGGCAAGAAAGAAAAGGCAACCTTTAATGTAATAACTCCATTGATAATGATTCCTATTCAATTTTGCCAGATTCCCTTCCCTAAATGACTCCATCTAGAAAAAGTTGTTAATAAGTAAACTGTTTTAAGTTTAAATGACTCTAACGGGCTTGACATTATTCCAAGTATATATTATATTTCGTTTTGTTGCTATTATGAGCAACAAATTGAAATATAATTCAGGACGCATAACTCATGAAGTTTATCCAATTCAAGGACGCACTCAAGGACTTTACTGTTTTCTCTTTAAACGACATCAAGCTGATTGATCCTCATTTTCACAGGCGAAGGCTCATTGAGTGGCAGGAAAAAGGATATATCAAAAAGGTAGCGAATGGCCGTTATATCTTCTCGGATCTAACCATCGATGAGAACGTATTATTTGAAATCGCAAATCGCCTCTACAGTCCTTCCTATATATCTCTTGAATCGGCTTTGTCTTATTATCAGATCATTCCTGAAGCTGTCTATGGAATCACATCCGTCTCCACACGCCGGACATATTCCTACTCTACACGTTTGGGAAAATTTCAATACAGGACAATCAAACCGTCCATTTTCTTTGGTTACCAAATTGTGACTTTTAACTCCAAGGCTTTTAAAATCGCTGATATGGAGAAAGCTGTTCTGGATTTTTTCTATCTCCATCCAAATCTGAAATCTGAGAGTGACATCATTTCTCTGCGTTTTAATGCTGAAGCCTTCAGGCAGAAGTCTAGCCGAAAAAAGCTTCAAAATTATCTTCGCAAATTCGCCAAGAACGCATTATCTGAGCGGATTTCAACCTTTCTAGAATTCATGGCAAAGAATGAACAGGATAAATCTTATGCTGGATATTAAACAGATCGAAACATTTTATCCGGATTCCTTAAAGCCTTTTAAAAAAAACATTCTCCGGGAATATCTTCAGTATAAGATCCTTGAGGCTATGTTTGATTCTCCTTTTGGAAATCGTTTGTCTTTTATGGGAGGAACGGCTATCCACATACTCCACGGTAATGATCGGTTTTCTGAAGATCTAGATTTCGATAATCAAGGCCTGCAACCTGACGATTTTAAAGGTCTTGCCTCTCAGATCATAAAACGAATAAGCCGCCAGGGATATAATATAGAATCGAGAGTTATCACTAAAAAAGCATTCAGGTCTTATCTTAAATTCCCGGAAATTCTTTATAAAAATAAAATTACCCGGCACAAGCAGGAAAAACTATCCATTCAAATCGATATGGAGCCTCAAAATTTCAGGTATTCCAAAGACCAGTTTATTCTAAACAAATTTGATGTGTTCCAAAGGATCAATTCTGTTCCTATAGATTTGCTTTTGTCCCAAAAGATCCTGTGTGTTTTCACTCGACCGCGATTAATGGGGCGGGATTTTTACGATATTATATTTCTGCTGGGAAGAACTCGTCCTAATTTTTCCTACCTCCAAAAAAAGATAGGTATTGTAAATTCTGATGCTCTTAAAAAACGGCTGCTTGAGAAATGCAAGAATGTTGATTTCAATCGACTGGCCAGGGAGGTATCCCCCTTTCTTTTTAATCCTGATGATGCTCAAAAGGTCTTTCTTTTCCCGGATTACATTAAACAAATTGAATTATAAGAATTTCCTTTTTGGCTTGAGACAAATCCCTTACAATTTCCCCTCAATTTCCGCCCATTACCAGAATGAGATGAGAGAACCACAGTGAAGGCAGGGGGATCAATGATCACCAAATCGCAACAATTCGCCAAAACCAGTCCCACACTCAGTTTTACGATAGGCTTTTCCCTCAAAATCGATAAAAAGCAGCCACAGGGCCCTCAGAAATACTCCCCACTCTCCCCGGCTGCTATCAGAAGTTCCTGCTGGACAAAATGATGCGGGGGCGGCCGTTGCGCTTCAAAGGTCAGCTTGAGATGGTGGATGATCTTATCGATAACCTTCGGCTCTTCGATAAAAGAGATAACTCTCATCTGACCTCCACATGAAGGACAATAAAGAGGATTCACCTCGTAGACCTTGCGGATCATCTCGGCCCAGCCCTTGGAGGGCACAAATGGCTCCTCTTGCTCGATGATCGGAGGGTGAGAAGGATCAGCCGCAGCCTTCCGCACCTTGCCCCTGTGGGCATTGGAGTAAAGGCCGTAGTAACGGACCATGACCTGCCCTTTGTCGGGAATATGGGAAGTGACTCTGGCGATAAACTCCAGATAATCCATCGACTCTTCCTGTGAGCCCTGTCTTGAATACTGATAGCGAATCTTGCCTCCTGTCTCATCGAAGAAGAGTCGCTTCAAACTCACCAGAGGGCGGATTATATATTTACCGACTCTTTCTGTCTCCCTCTTGGTCTGAGCCCTGACCTGGCTGTGGACGTTAAAGCCTGTGTGATGCCAGCGGAGGATCTTCTCGACAAGGGGAAGGCCGATGAGCTTTTTCCGCAGCAGCAGGGAGAAGACCTCATGGGTAAAGATCTCCTGGATGAGCTCGTCATGGAAGCGGGAGACAGGGTGAAGGATGTAATCGGATGTTGACGATGTAAGATATATTTTGACAACAAGGATTGACTTCTAATGAATCGACGACATCTAAATTGAGAAATCAATCTTTTTCTCTTTTGTTGGATTGGTAAAAACGGAACTTCGGAGCATTCTCTCTCAACCAGCGGCCTACTCTTCTTCGAATTATTCATTCCGCAGGCGGTCGGCCGGATTAGCCGTCGCAGCCCGGAAAGTCTGGTGGCTGACGGTCAACAGGGCGATAACAAGGGCGACCGTCCCAGCCGCAATGAACACTCCAAGGCCTATACTCGTGTGATAGGAAAAGTTCCTCATCCACCGGCTCATGACGAATAATCCCAGCGGCCAGGCGATGATGTTGGCCAGGATGATCAGGACGAAAAACTCTCTGCTGAGGATCCTCATGACACTCCAAATCGAAGCACCGAGGACTTTTCTTATGGCGATCTCCTTGGACCGCCGTGCTGCCATGAATGCAGCCAGACCGAACAAACCCAGGCAGGAGACAAAAATGGCAAGGCCAGTAAAGGACGTCAGAATTTTTCCCAAACGGCCTTCATTGATGTATTGACGCTGGAAATGTTCGTCCAGAAATTCCGGTTCTACGGGATAACCCGGAACAACAGCGGCTATGGTCTTTTTAACAAAATCTATGGATTCCGCTATCCTGGAGCCGCGAATCTTGATAAACCAGTTACTGTACGGAAGGTTTTGGTACATGACGAACACAATAGGTCGGATATCGTTATGCAATGATGTCCCATGAAAGTCTTTCACCACTCCCACTATCGTTCCCTCATCTTCCCACATGGAAAACATCTTTCCTATCGGGTCTTGGTATCCGGTGAGCTTCAATGCCGCTTCGTTGATTATGTAATTTTCCTGGTCTGTCGGATATTCCCGCGAAAAGCTTCGGCCGGTACTCATTTCCATATCAAAGGTCTCAAAGTAATCATAATCAACACAGACAAAATTCATTCTTACATAGCTGTCAGCACTTCTGCCCTCCCAGTAGACCGGATTATTATTGCCAATATTCAAAGGAATACTCGATGCCGCGCTCACATGCAGAACATCAGGATTTGCCAGGAGTCTTTCTTTGACAGTTTCGTAATTTACCCGCAGCTGCCGCCGTGCCCGGACCACCAGGATCTGGTCTTTGCTGAAACCGAGATCCTTGCTGCTAATATACTGGATCTGCTTGTAGATAGTCGCGGTGGCGATAATGAGCAGGATGGATGCTGTGAATTGGGTAACAATTAATGTCTTTCGAAGGCCGCTTCTCCTTGATCCGGTCTGAAAGGTGTTTTTCAGCACTCTATCCGGTTGGAAGGACGAAAAATACAGAGCGGGGTAGCTGCCCGCCACCAACCCAACGAAGACGGCAAAAAGCACCAATCCCGCAAGAAGCATTCCATTGTTGAGGATATTGAACTCAAGCTGTTTAGCGGCCAGCGAATTGAATCCTGGAAGAAGGAAATAGACCAGGATAACAGCACCGATCAAAGCAATAAAGGCCAGACCCATAGATTCCCCCAGGAACTGTATGATCAGATCCTTTCGATCCCCTCCGCACACTTTCCGGATTCCGACCTCGTTGATCCTGATGGAGGAGCGGGCCGTAGTGAGATTCATGAAGTTGATGCAGGCGATGAGCAGAATGATCAGGGCGATCGCGCAGAAAACATAGACATACACGATGGGATCTGTCCCGTAAAAGGAATGAAGGTGGATCTTCTTGAGCGGAAAAAGGCCGACATAGTATTTGACGTTAGTTCTCTTGTCGTATTTGATGATAGTCTCGGATATTTTGTTTTCGACCTCAACCGGGTCTGCCTGGCTCGGCAGCAACACATAAGAGGAAACATCCATGGACCAGGTACGCGTCCTGGCTTCTCCGGCAAAGGAGATGGCCGACACGACGAGATCGAATTCCATATGGGAGTTGCTGGGGATATCCTTAATCACTCCGGTTACGGCCAGGTCGATCTGGTTTTCGAACTGGATGACTTTTCCTATCGGGTCCTCGTTCCCGAAATACCTGGCAGCCGCCCGTTCGGTCAAAACCACGGAGTTGAGATCCTCAAAGGCATATTCAGGATTGCCCTTGACAAAAGGGAAGGTGAACATATCCAGAAATTCGTTTCCAACCAAGGCCGCATTTTCAAAAAAACTCTTGTTTTCATACCTTGCGAGGAGAGGAATCACGCCATACCAGCTTCCCTTCACAATCTCGGGAAAATCATTCTTCAGTGAGGGAATAAGGGCCCAGGGGCTGGACGTCCATGTTCCGTGTTCACCGGATACGGTTATGAGGTAGAGATCATCGGCCTTCTCGTGAAATCTGTCGTAGCTCAGCTCATGCTGCACCCAGAGAAAAATCAGGATGCAGCAGGCCATCCCTATGGCCAATCCCAGGATATTTATCAAAGAATATCCCCAGTGCCTTCTCATATGCCTTATCGCCAACTTTAGATAGTTAGTAAACATACAAACCCTCCAATAAATTAAATTGAACAGAAAAGGACGGATAGAGCGTATAATATGCCCCCAATACCAGATTTTTGCCTTCAGATTGCCGGATGAGTACCGCACTTGTCCGTATATTTCTCTCAAATCTCCGATAATGAATTCCCGTTCTTCTTTTTCAAGGAGGTGATACAGGATCCATTCGGAGAATCTTGGCGGTGTTCTCATCTTATCCTTTATCTGTCAGC
>Ga0180437_10000654_pt1 | contig 64040 bp, 92 predicted proteins | sample SS_ome_4_FD_132410 | JGI IMG/M metagenome (GOLD analysis project Ga0180437, IMG submission 132410) | Hypersaline lake sediment archaeal communities from the Salton Sea, California, USA - SS_3_D_1 metaG | ecosystem: Environmental > Aquatic > Non-marine Saline and Alkaline > Hypersaline >...
CTGAAAATGATTTATTTTGCCAGTTATGGCCCGGACATCCCCCTCTACCAGTTTTTTAGCCTGTGTGGCTATTGTGGAATCAGACAAGGTGCCTAAAATGGATGCCACGGAAGTAGGGGTAAATATATCCGAGATGAGGAAAGGAAGATCATATTGCTTGGATAATTGGGGCTTCACCTTAATTTGCTCGGCATTAAGCTCTTTATAGCCCAAATCGGCCACTTTCTCGAATTGCCCCCGTCCAATTGCGCTGTAAAGCTGACCATCCAAATAATAGGCTGGCTGGGGACCCTTACGATAGGTAATTGTCCGCTTGCCATCATTCAGGCATACTTCACAAGATTTTTCTCCCCAGGTAATATACCGCTTGCCAGGAGTATTAAAAAGACAGGCTTCTAAAGCCCGTACCAATGCGCTTTTACCGCAATCGGAAGGGCCAACAATCACTGTAAAGGGCTTTAATTCTAGCTCCACATCCTTAAGTGACTGAAAATTTTGAATTTTTAAGTTCACAGCTTTATATCCGTAACTACAAATGGAGAAGGTAAATTCCCTTTGACAATCAATTCCAAGCCAAATAATTTCTCAACGGTGCCGGACCAGTTAAAATGGGCTCTAATGGCCGTCTCTACTTGTGGGGTAACAAATACATATTTAGGTTTAATTCCTTGAACAAGCAACATATGTTTAGTCTGGTTAATATTACTTATGTAATTGATATCTTTCATTTTTTGATATCTTCTTCAATTTTCACTTTTTCATCTGGAAATAATTTTGGATATTGTTTCTTGAATTCCGCCGCCTTTTCTTCACGTTTTTGAATGCGCCGAGTCACTCTATCCACTCGGGTTTTATTGTCTATTTCTCTTTTGGCCTTTTTCTGAGATTTATCCAAAGCTTTTTGTAACCGATCATGAAAAGGTCTATGCTTATCTTTTAAATAGGTGTAGTATTTTTCAGCTTCCGCCGTTTTTTCTTTTTGCCTTTTCTTTTTATCCTGTAATTCTTCTTTTAGCGGCCCGGAAATATTTGGCCCGTAATGCAAATAATCAACAAAATCCTCCGCCTTTTCCTGCTCTTTTAGCAAGTCTCTTTCGGAGGGAAGGCCCAGGTCTTCATTTTTCGGTGGGATATAGTAATCGTTCTTTGCCTTAGCGCCTTTGATAATAAAGTTTACTTTACTAATTTGGCGTTTGAACGTGGTTTCCCCGCATTCCGGACATGGAAGTTTCTTTTTACCGGGGAAAGTTATAGGAAGTTTTAATTCCTCATGGTATTGGCAGGATTTGCAGTGGTATTCATAAATTGGCATTATGCACCTTCTGGAAAAATCATTTTTATCGCTCTCAGAGCAATCTCGCCATCATCTTCAGCTAATTTCCAATCGGGTGCGGTCAATTGGAAAACCAAGGCCTCAAAGGCTTTTTCAATAAATTGATTGGTATTTCCATTCATATCTAATAGTAATTTTAATTTGGTTAAATCAAAATCTTTTTGGTGTAAACGTTCCACTAATTTCAAATTTTCGGCAGACCAAAAAAATCTACTACTCATCTTCGTCCTCCTCCCGCATAATATCATCTAAAGTGTAAGTATGAACATGCAATTTTTGACGTTTCTTTTTATTTGCCGGGGGTGCAATAGGACCGGGTTTAAATACTCCAGGTCCAGAAATAGAAGCCCCACCTTCACAATTGATTTGACGCTCCACCGGATGGTTAATCCATTCCGTAGGAATTTTCCATTCAGATCCAGTCCGTTCCCAAAGATCCCCCAATGTTTTAAAAGCCGGCTCGGTAATTCGTTGCCGGACTTCATAAAGCTCACCAGTAACCATATCTTTGTAGAGATAGGTGGGGCCTAATGTCATGTTAAATTTCCAGTCTACAAATTTGGGAAATCTTTTTCAAAGCATTCTGAGCTACTAATGCCGGCTTTCTTTTGATATCGCCAATAGTCGGAACCAAATACTCAAAATACCGATAGTTTAATTTGGAAAATTCCTTACTTGCTTTCGGTTTATATAGATTTTTACGAAACAAGAAAAATGTTCTTTTCCAAAAACTGTTATTTTCATAGAACTCCAAAGCTTGTACGGCAATTCGTAAAGCATGTTTGACATCAGATGGGATGTGTTGTAAATGACTATTCAAATAAACTTTTATAGCATTTGAGTATTTCATAAAAAATCCTTTAAAAATAGGTATATTTAAAACCAAGATCCTGGAGCCATTGATTACAGAGTTTGGGATATTTAGTTAAGAGAATTTCTAACTCATCTCTTGTTTTAGCAATTACGCTTTGGCCCTTTTCATCCAAGAATTTATATTTCAAACTGCGGCCTGCGCCTTCTTTATCAATAGTGCCCCTATGTAAAAATATACTCGCCGCCGCCTTATAATTGTTAAAACCCTTTCCGTATTCAATATAATCATAACCTTGTCGAAAAGGTGCTCCACCCGCTTTATTTTTAATAACTTTCATTTGTACCAAATTACCCAATGGCACTTTAATGTTTTGTCCCGTCATTGGATCAGTTTCATCTTTAGTAGTTTTTCTAAAGGATTTCATTTTCATGCTGATAGTTTTGAAAAATTCAATCGCTTCTCCACCCTGAGGCTTTTCTTTTTCATCTTCAGGAAGATAGCTCATCGTATTGATAACTCGTCGAAGTTGATTCACAAATAAAAAGGTAATCCCAGTTTTATCGGCCAAGCCGGAAATTCCCGGAATAAAGTCAGACCAAAACCGGGCTCTTTCGCCTAATGCGGCAGCTTTACCCTCTTCTGTCATCCATTCCGGCGGAACTACAGCTCCGGCAGAATCCAAAACTATTAAACCGACATTGTTTTGTTCCGCATTTAAAAAAGTACTTTTAATAATAGTTTGTACTTTATCGGTTGTCTGATCCTTAAATTTTGCCCATAGATCAGGATCAAAATTAACTCCTAAAGTTTGAAAATAAGGATTACTCAATACCCTTTCAGCATCCATATAAACAGTGCCTTTGCCCAAATTTTTTTGAACCCAAGCAGTAGTGGTGCCGCATAAAGTTGTTTTACCCACACCTTTCCAACCGGTAATTTCATTGATATGGCCTTTTGCCCAACCACCATTTGTTAAATAATCAGCAATAATAGAACCAGTAGAAATTCTTTCAATATTTTGATCCACACTTCTATCTGCTACAATTTTATTTTCCTCTTTACCTTTAGCATGTTTCTTTTCAAACTCATTTAGCCATTTGGATAAACTCATTCTTCACGCTCCTTTAAAAAATTCCAATAAGCGGCTTCTCTAGCTTTTTTATTTTTTAAATGCTGTACATCAAATCCTTGAGCAGATAAAAATTCATTTTGTTTTTCTGCCGGTAATTTAGAAAATTGAGCTAATTCTTTTTTCCAGGCCGCCACTTTCCAAGAAACATGGTATCTTTCCATATATGTTTTAATACCATGGCAATCCTTACAAAGAATTTGTGTTTCTTTAATTTCACAAAGTAAATTACGTACAAATTTTGGTAGATGTTCAAAACAAGCTAGTTCCCCACAAGGATAAATATGGTCAGTATTTACTTGCGTCATAGGAAACCATTTTTCACAGAATTTACATTGATATTCATAACGTTGTCGGCTACCTTTTTTTTGTCGATTTTTTGGAATTAAACGCCGGGCATTTTTCATTGCCTGGTATTTAACCGGATATTTGTTCCAACCTTTGCGAAGGAGAGAACGGATAAACACCCAATAACGCTTTTCATCCCATCCTTCAATGGTGGGTGGAAGTATTTTAACCATAACCTCACTCAAAAAAAGTGGGGATTTTGATGCGCAGATCCCCTAACTGCCCGACACTGACGATCAAAATTCTCCCACTATTAAGCTGCGGGAGTATTTTCCCCAAAATCGAGATCGCCTTCGAGTTCAGGGTTAGAGGGAACGTCCCCATCTGGGGGGGTAGATGTTGAAGATCCCTCAATTCCATAAGGAGTTAAATCATAACCGGCCCCAAGCAACATCTGGACCCAGCCCTGCTCGGTTAAATCACGTCCAAATAGCTGTGCCCAATCCGCCGGATGTGCAAATCCATATTTTTGCATTTCCTCTTGAACTTTCTTCTGCACAATTTTTTCAAATCCGAGCTTGTCTTTGAAAGTCAAATATAAAGATTTATCCTGGGGCTCAATTTTAATTTTTTGAAATCGTTCTTCGCCATCCAATTCCACCAGAAAATCCACTTGGAAAATATTTTTGCCAGAATTATTCAGACGTTTATCTATTTTGAGAACGATATCTTCATATCGTTTCTGGCTCATTTTAAACCAACCCAAAGAAAAGACGCCTTTTTTAAAATAATCCTTATCTACATTTCCTTCGGCATCCGTATGATATACTAAAGCCAATACCCCGGAATTCACATCTGGTTTTCCGAGCACTTTAGCGTCGATTTCCAAGTCATCAAAATTTTGATCTCGGATAGCTTTCAAAATTTTGTTCGTAGAAAGCTGGCGTTTTTCTTGAGTGAGAGATTTAAAAGTTCCAACATACCGATTTCTCTCCTCATTTTTGGGATCTTTTTCGGTGGCATGGCGCACATTGTACACCAGCTGCAATTTGAGTTTATTACCCAAAAACATCAGGCGCTTTACCTCACCTTTTTTGAAATGCATTGCTGTGGGCTCCGCCACTCCAAATTGTTGGGCCGTATCCTGATACCCAGGTTTACTAAAATCTAATTCCTCAGACATTTCTTCATCTCCTTCTTCTTAAGTTAAAAAGGCGTTTAATTCCGCCTCAATGTCTACTTCTTTTCCTTGATCTATTTCGATTTCATTTTCCAGCTCAGGTGTTGCCGGAACAGGAGCATCCAATTCGTTTACCATCGACACAATCTGATCTACCGAAGCATAATCCGAGGTTTCGGCCTGCTCTAAGGCTTGCACATCTTCTTGTCCCGGAACATCTGATGATAACTCCTCTTCCGGGGATTTCCGTGGGGGCAGTGTATCCTCTTGAAATTGTTTACCCTTATGGATTATCATATTAAACATTTGTTTTCCCAAAGTCAATTGTTTAATCATAGGATCAATCACTTCCTTTGTCAACAATCTTAAATACCGCATATATTCTTTTTGATCCCCGTGTTCCATGACTTCTTGGGCAATCGTAATCTTTAATTCTGTCAAATCATTGAGATTTTCATGTAAAGCTAAAATAGCATCATGATAATCACCGGATTTTGCTGGAATGGCCACTTTCATATCTTTCACTTTTTGAATGATATCTTTGATCTCACTTTTGGTCAACATGCTATTCTTTCTCCTTTAATTCGTTCCATTTTTTACCTGGTTCCCATACATACAAATGGCCCCATGATTTGCCCACCATGGGATCAGCTAGTACTGGAACAGGCCAGTGTTTTGGATACCATTGCATAATATCACAAAATTTCTGGACAATCAAGTCAAATTTTTCATCTCCTGGCTCTCCCCGCACCTCGAAACAAATTTCATCGTGAACGGTAAGCAAAATATGAGCATCATCAAATAACTGATTTAATTTCAAATAGTTGTGACATTTCACCAAAGCTAACCTAATTAAATCCGCACAACTGCCCTGAATTGGGTAGTTTACAGCTTGATTATCTATATGGCCCGTATATCCTTTTCCTTCCTTAGCCTTTTTGTAATCTTCGGATAAATCCCGGTATCTACCGAATATTGTTGTGGTAAACTGTTCTTTTTGAGCACGAAACCGTTCCTGTTCTTTATATCTTCCCCATGTCGGATATGCCTGTCGGAACATTTTATTGAAATAACCCCAACAATCTTCATCCGTTAGCTTTAATCCAGCATCTATTTCCAGTTTCTTTTTCAGTTCTGTAATTCCAAATGCGTAAGCAAGATTAAAGTTCATTGTTTTGGCAATTTTGTAATATTTCTCATAATCTGGATCACCTCGAACTTTTCCAAATACCAGCTTAGCAGTGGTCTCATGCTGATTACCCCCGCTATTTAACATGCGGATTAGATTAGGATCTCTGGAATAATTAGCAATAATGCGCACTTCAATATTACTTAAATCAATGGCTACCCATGTAAAACCTTCCTGGGGCACAAAAGCTTTGCGGATATTGTATGGATGATCTTTGGCTAATTTGGGAATAGCCTGTGAATTAAATTTTTGTAAAAATACCCCATCCCCAGTTGCGGAAAGCCGTCCAGTAATTAACTTTGAAATATTAAAATTAGGATGAATTCGATTATCTAAGGTTGAAATGCCGTTCAATAAAGAACTGATGTAGGTATTCATGCGCTTTTCTAAATATCGCCATTCTTTTAATATTTCCAAAGATTTATATTTCGTACCATACTTATCCAATAATCTTTGTATGGCTTCTTGATCGGTAGAAGGATTTCCTTTTGGAGTTAACTTTGCGGGCTTGAGCTGCAAAGTATTGAAAAAATAATCACAAAGTTGTTTAGGAGACGCGATGTTAATTTCGGTATCCGTATGTTTTCGAACTTCAGTTTGAAAAGAATCTTCCAATTCAGCTAATTTCGCTTCGCCCTGTGCGTGCATACTGGTTAAATAGGGAATATCAATACAAACTCCGGTATCTTCTATTTTTTGAATAGGTTCAATTAAACGATGGTCTAATTGGCGCACATTTTTATATTTATCACTCAAGGCTTGTTTTTGATCTCGGTAATACTGAAATAAGCGATACGTGATATCGGCATCAGCACAAGCATAAGCTAAAGTAATATCATTTACTGGAATAGTGGCAAAACTCAGACTTTTAGCTGCTTTCGATCTCGGTGAAATACCTACCGTTTCAAAAATTGTCAACATTTTCAAATCCAAAACTTGCTGAGATTGTTGTTTTAAAGTGGGTCGCAAATGTGTATTGGCAATATCAGAATTATAAAACATAATTTTAACATCAAGAAATTTTTTTGATTTAAAGCCAGCTTTTTCTAAAAAACCCATATCAAATTTGGCATTCCAATACACACAGGTTTTATCCGAGAAATGTTTATTGCAAAATGCTATAAGATCCTCAATAGTTACATTTTTGGAATCCTTATGCTCCACGGAAATATAATATGCCTCTTCTTCTTCAAAACAAAAAGAAAGACCCACAATCTTATGGATATGTTTGCTTAATCCAGTAGTTTCAATATCCACGGCCACATACTCACAATTCGGCGGGATTCCTAAAAAATCATCCAAATTAGTCAAATGTTCATAATGACAATTTTCCTGCCATTCAGGAATTTTTGGTTTGTCCATATTTTTTTAACCCCTCAAAAATCCACTTAAGTTTATCCTCATCTTTTTTTCTATACGCCTGATCCAATTCATAATAGATTTTATTGAATCTAGGATGCCGATATTTAATTGTTAATTTTATAATTTCATTCCGATAAGCTTGCAACAATTCATTTTCCACAGGTTGAAAATCAGTACCTAAACGAATTCCAAAATTTTTGAAAATAAAATCACGGGCCTCCTCATTGGAAGTAAATCCTTCCATCGCTCTCACTAATCCTACTGGTCCATAATAAGCCCCGCAAGCATAACATTTATATATTTTAGTTTCGGGATAGACTCGCGCTGAAGGATGCACATCATGGCCATGTACAATACACGCAAAATTTTGTCGCTGTTCAGGATAAATTGTATTTGGTCGATAATAATTTATTATTTCGTAAATGAGATTTTCCATATTTCATTTATCTTCTTTGTCACCAAAATCTAATTCTTCCCCGCCCTCCAAACTCATTTGTGAAGGCCTATTACTCATCCCGTCTTCAAAGCTGCGGAGACTTCCGGCTTGAAAATGAGATTCCACATCAAAATATGGCAAATCGGGGTAGCCTTCTCCATGTCTATTTTTTAATACGGCCATGCGGGATTCATTGGTAAAGGATCGTGGTAATTTTTCTTTTTTATCACCTTCTAATGCACTAAGCTTAAACATAGAGATTACAACATCTGGAGACCGATAAGCATCGGGGGTATTCGCGGCATCCTCTAATAAATAAATTCCACTTCGTTTAACGGCTTTCTCTTTACCTACGCGGTTAATTTGATGGGCAGTACAAACAAAAATGCCTTCTCCTTGATTGAAATTTAAAGCAAAATCTCGTTGGGCATAAATGAATGTTTCACCCTTTGTTAAATAGTTTTCAGTACCCTTAGTCATCATAGCTAACCGATCAAAGTAATCCACAAACACAGCAGATAACGGAGTAAATTTATGAATTTCCTCACAACGGGCATGAATGTCTTGAATAGTTTGTCCGGCAGATACTTTTTCAAAAATTAGTTTACCATATTTTGGATTATTCGTAAAATCATCCACAGCCTCTTTAAAAACTTTTTCGACTTCGGGAGTTAATTGTCCAGCTCGTAAATGTTTAGTATTAAAAGAATCTAATCCAAATTTTTTAAAGGCATGAATGGCCATTACATTTAATCGCATTAAATCTAAACCTAATTCCGCACTAAAAAGAGCTACATTTTTACCCTGTTCTATGACGGCGTTATAGCAATGATTACGTAACATCGTGGATTTACCATGTCCGGATGCTGCATAATATACCCACAATTCCCCAGCCCGCCCTCCATTTAATTCTCGGTCCAATTCTTTAATGCCTGATAATACACCTACTTGCTGGTTTTTTTGATCCTCAATAAATTGAAACATTTTATCTTTCGCCTCTTCCCCAGTAAAATCTTCGGTAATAATACTAATACTAGTTTTATTTTTAATTTCTAAAAGTCGCGCAAGCATTTTTCCACGAATTTCTAAATCTTTACCTGTTCTTAATTCTTTGGCTAAATCAGCTACAGCCCGCGTCTCCCTATCCTTATACAATTGAATTAAAGCTTCCATTCGCTGATGTACTAAAGCTAAATCAATACTATCGGAAAGCTTCTCAACTGTTTCTTCAAATTTAATTCGTTGTTCCGCATTCAAGGATTCCAAGGAAGCTTTTAATGCTTCTTTAGACATGGGAATTCCTTTTTCTAACCAGAATTGAATTAGCCGGCGATACAATTCTGCTTTTACATCATCTTCAAAAAATTCTGGATAGATATTTCTTTTGATTGTTTCAACCAATGGAGTCAAACAACCAGATAAAACAACATCTTCAACTTGAGACATTTTTAATATTGCCTGTATTCATCACATACAAAGCTTTAGGTTTTCGTTCTAAAAGTTCGGTTTCCAAAAACTTTTTTAATTGTTCATCTTTATAAAGCTCATCCACTTTATTTAAACTTGGGATAATTCCAAATGTTAATTTATTGTGCCGCTCTCTTTGCCAAAAAAGCTCCATTACATATGATCCAATAAAATTTCGATTTACAACTGTGCCAAGAAAAATTACTAGAAATTGGGGATCTAAAAATCGAGAATCCCAGGCTTTGCGTTCTTCCGTGCCGGCCCGATTAAAAACCGTATCAATCAAATCTTTATCGGAATATATAGCTGTTCTCAATCCAACGCTTGTGGCCACCAAAGCGGCGGAATTCGCCCATTTACGCTGTCTTTCCACATTCCAATCGCACATGACAATAGTAAGCTGGCCTTTGAACAATTCTCGAACTTTTTCGGCATATACGCGATCAATAAATTTTTCATCTATTTGAGCTTCCCGAAATCGGAATTGGAAAAGTTCTCGTTTGTAGCAATGGGGACATCGTTTTGCTAACTTAGTTTTGCCAGTATAGTATATTTTTCCATTACAGACGGTGCAATCATTTATCTTTTTTTGTATCTTATCTAAAACACTCATGAATTTTTCCTTTTTATTTTTTCCAAAATTTCCGGAATGGTAATCGGGGCATCCCCACTTCCAAAAACTTTTGATGAATGTTTGGCTTTTTTCCTAAGAGATTCAAGCACATACTCATCAATTGTGTCTTTAGCAATGATATTTATTTCCAAAAGACTCCGATATTTCGTACCAATTCGATGTATGCGACCCCGAATTTGTTCAATCTCTCCACCAGACCATGGCCGATCTAGCATAATCAATGTTCCAGCGGATTGTAAATTTAAACCAGCACCGCCTGCCGTAGTAATGCCCATCACTGCGGTTTGATCGGTATTTTCTAATTCCTCAAATTGTTTCAAGGCTTTAGCTCTCTGCGGAGCCGATTCTTTTCCGGTTATCCTCCAAAATGGAATATTAGCAGATTTAAAGATTTTTTGCAAGACACTTATTGTCTTTTCAAATTTAGAAAAAATTAAAATATTCTCTCCTACTAAATTTTCTTGTACAAGCCGCAGGGCTTCTTCCAATTTTGGGTGACTTTCTTTACCATCATAATCATCCAAAGTTTCAATAGCATTTACACATACTTGAGCCCTCTGGATGGCTCCAATTGGATCTATATTTTCTTCAATATCTTTTTTCCAATGCCCTCCGCCTACAATAAATTCATAATCTCGCATATGCCAATCCGGCAGCTCTATCCAATAATCTTGAGTAATCAAATCCGGTAATTCTTTAATTACTTCTTTCTTTGTCCTCCCCATGACAAAATGTTGAATTCTTTGACGCAATTTGTCATGATTTTTATAACCAACAATTTGGCCGTGTATGCTCCACACATAGGATAATACACAAAATTGCTTTTTAAAATTTTCTTTATTGATAAATACATTCGGATCTAATAATTTAAAAATCCCATAAATATCAACAAGATGATTATAAATTGGTGTAGCGGTCAATCCTTTCACACCCAGAGACCGTTCCGCTAACCAAAGAGCTGATTTAGATGTTTTAGCAGAGACATTTTTACATTTTTGTATTTCATCCAAAACTAATAAATATTGCTGTCCCCGGATGGAGTTGGGGATTTCGCCAATACCATTCAAATTAAAATAAGATTTTGGATTTGTCAACTTCATATCATGTAACAGTTGGGAATAATTGACAATATAACCATCCAGTTCATCCGTATAAAATTGGCTATAGATTTGCCGGCGGGCAGATTTGTGCCCGATGACTGCTTTAACTTTAGCAGTGGGTAGAAATTTTTGAAATTCATTTTCCCATTGAATTTGGGTAGAGGCAAGAGTTACCACAACGATCTTAAGTTTCGGATATTTTTGAGTTTTTAAAAGATCATATGCGGCAATGCATTGTACGGTTTTACCTAAACCTGTTTTGTCTAAAAGTAAACCGCGTTTGACAGAGGCGAGAAATGCTACGCCCTGATGCTGGAAAGGATACAAAGTTCCGCGAAATCCATCCAATTTTGAATCAATCCGGACAGATTTATTAAGCCATTGATATTCCACTGAAATTCCTATTCTTCTTCTTAAAAAGCGGCGGGCTTGGGGGTATCAGCCCCAACTTGCTCAGCCTATCCATGGTTCTGAGACCGCTTGGCAGCACGTTACTGCGAAAGACCCGCCATTTAAAATTCGTCTAAGTCGTCTACTATGTTAATCAGAAGGCCACATTCGGGCAAACTGATTTTTCTATTTGTCCTTAATTCTTGGTCAAAATCAAGTTCCGTCAAGGCAGTGCCACCTGTTAGCTGCACAGAGCCCTCAGATGAGGTATTATTGGTCTGAATGAGGATTCTCCTAGCTGCATCTGTGGCGATTGCCGTAGCGCCTGTCAGAGTGGCATTAAGCACGTCTACAATCTCTTCGGCTGTCGCTGCGGCGATATCCTCAAAATCTGCCGTATTGAAAGTAAAACTCTGGATAGTGCCCCCATCAATGGATAGTTCCAAAGTTTGGCCATCCTCCAATACAAAAGGTCCAAATCCATTGGATTCGAGACCATTTAATAAAATCTCAAATTCTGCAATATATGGTCCCGGAGTATCCGTATCTCCAGGTTGCCATAAATATTGAAAACGACCCCTATGAGCATCTTGTGGAGACAGAATGACGTTACTCGATTCTAAAATTTTGAGTTCTTCAGTTTCCTGATCGCTCTCATAGTAAAATTTTTCGCGCATAATAAATTTGATCGGATTTAGAAGAGTTAGATGAACGGATTCGTCTAACGCATTGCGTAATTCTGCTCGTAAGACCGGGGCGGTATCATACCGTTTTATTCTCATCATTTCCCTCGGATCTCCTATGTATCCATGTGTAATTAAACGTGTTTCTATGAATTTCAAATGAAATTCTTCAATATCAAAACACAGAGATAATTTTTCTAATTTACTAATTGTCATTGACTATTTATGGGGTTTCCGCCCAAATCCTTGCGGCTTTTTCCCAAGAATCCTGGGTCGTTGCAGTAGATTCCGCGATAAACATTTCCCGTTCCCTGGATTCGGAATTACCTGGGCCATAACCTTGATCTCTGAAAAACAAATCCATATAATCACGTACTGATAAATTTTTTGGTTGGACTCCGGCCACAGCTTGAAGACGTTCCAGATAATAAAGACGCTTCGTTTCGTCAAATGAGAGGTCTTTAAATGTCCGAGTCATTGTATGTGTGCCCCCACCCGTCGCTGCGGAAATCACTACAATTGACCCATTAAATGCGTCTAAATATCGAACCGTGCTGGCATCTACATAATCAATCCAATAATTAGTCGGATAAGGATTCAAACCAGTGGGCAAAGTGCCGGTAGTGGATAATTGAATAAGATCATTTTGAACGAATGGATGCCCAGCTTCCGTAATCGTATTAGCTGGATCAATAGTGACATCCCCATCCACAAAGTCCGCAGTATAAATCCCGGCCAAAAATGTCCGATATTTTTCCAATAAAAGATCGCCTAATGGATCAGTTGCCGCCATTATTGGTTCCCCTTAAATTTATTCATTACGGCTTCATAGCCAATTTGCATCATTTGTTCTTTCTGTTTTTTGGTTAAATTAAAATCAATCGCGGAGATATCCTTAATAATTATAGGGACAGTTTGTTCCCAGTAATTAGATTTGATATGTTTATGGGAAGATGTATCCAACAAAGCTCCAATAATGCTTTTATCATATTGAAAAATATCCCACCAGTGTTTTTCTTTTTCCTGACCCTTCCCCTGAATCCAAAGTCCAATCAATCTCCGATTACTTTTCAAAATTGAAATCGGATAATTATTTATAATCCCACCATCGGTCAATTTCCATACTTGTCCAGTAGTAGGATGTCGCATTTTAATAGAGCCAAAATAATACGGAATACAGGCCGACGCTAAAATTGCATCTACTGCTTTCACAGAACCACAGGAAAATTTATCTAAAAGAATTTCTGAGTCACTTTTCGTATCATATGCAACAGTTCCCAAATAAAGTGGTAATTCAGCCAATGTTTTATTTCCAATAAAAGAGAATAAAAACTGTTTTAATTTGGCATACGAAAAAATAGCTCGCTTAGTCAATAATAACCAGGGAGCAAAAGCCTTTAATTTGCTTAAATCCAATTCCCAAAAAATATCTCGTATTTTTTTAGGATCAAATCCAGCTGCGTAAAATCCACCTATAATTGCCCCACCAGATGTGGCCACAACTCTAACCGGCTCAAAATTTAATTCCTGTAGGGCTAATAAGCCACCAATATGGCCACCCAATCGAACTCCTGATCCGGATAATGCAAGATCAATTTGAATTTTAGAATCCTTCGGCTTTTCCAATTTTTAACCAATCCCCATTATTTTTTACTTCTCGCTCGCTTTCTTCTTTAAAAGATTTCATAAACTCCTGAAAATTTTTATGTGTTTTTTGTATATCTTCTTCACATTTTTTCGGGCAACGTTCTGGAGATTGCGATTTTTTTGGTTTACGTTTGAATAAATTCATGAATTTTTTACCTTTTTTGTATGATCGCTTCTTTAATTGAATCTAATTTTCCGCGAATTTCTGATTTAAAAGTTCCCATAGCACTTTGTAAAGTGCTTAAAGATTCCACATGATGCCGCAAGTCATTAAATCTAGCATCTTCCAATTGCCGCAACCGTTTTTGTAAATCCCAATTTCTCCAGGCTAAATAACCACATAGAACCGCAAACGGTCCTTGTGTCATTAAAAATTTGCCCAATTCCAACCACATTTATACCGATTCTCCCGGCAACAATACTGTTCGCGGTCTATAAAGCTCCAATTCTGCGCAACCATTGGATATCGAATCTGTATCTGGAGTAGTAATTTCTACCCAAATTACATAGCCATATTGTTGGGGGGGTAAGCCTTCCTCAGAAGCTCCCTCTGTATTTAATTCATCTCCCATGGGAACATTACCTTGAATAAAATGATTATTAACATAATGGATTACTGGAGTATCGGCAGTAGCTTGAGTGTACATTTTTTCGGGATCTAAACCCAAAACTGAGCCAGGTATTGTTCCATTCGGATCAGCATAATATCCGCCTGTTTTGCATACTATTTTCATATCCACATACGCACCATGCGGAGTTTCAAAAAAATATAATGTGCCTTCTTTAATATAGACTTTCTCAGAAAACCCCACTTCCAGGCGTTTCCGTTTATATCCAGTTGGGGCGGTAATGTCATCATCATCATTGGAAAAATCCCATTTCAAAATTTTTCCATCACCAATTCCCGTTAATGAGTCTCCACGCATGGTAAAATTCGTGATATAATCTTTTGGCCGGCTATCTGATCTAACTAAATCCCGTCCATCCAAAGATTTATATTTTTTTGGTTTTCGTTTATATAAAGCCATTATTCAACACTCCTTGCAGTCATTTCCACACCTAATGCTTCTTCATCCCCAGAATCGTTAACTAAACAAATAGCTAGTATTTTCGTACCATCTCCTGTAATAGTTTCACCGATAATATGTTTCGCAGAAGTATGGGTAAGAGCTAAAATTTCTTCATTAGCCCCTCCGAAATCCCAAATAATTTTAACATGGGTATCTTGTGTGGGATTGGCTGATCCAATCCAAAATTGAATATCCCATGATTCCCCATTTGGGATTACTTCTTCATCGGCATCCGTATAATTAGCTGGGACACTTTTATAATATTTTTTTGATTTGTCTGCCATGATTATACCTCATATCCAACAAATTTCGCGTAAGCTCTTTTACCACCACCACCGCCACCAAGACGACTAATACGAATAACTAATCTAGCGATACCGTCGCCGCTCAATGTATCCGGTTTTAAATCTTCAGTATAATTATACCCACCTTCCGGAATAACTATTAAAGCCACTAATTCCCAATTCGCCTGTATTGGAGATCCTTGTGATCCTTCGCCATAAGGATCTTTATAGAGTTCAACAGTCCATCCATTTTGTATGGCCACTCCAGATGCACTAAATCTTTGTAGTTCAATAGTTTTTTCATCCGTAACCGTATAAAAATAATTTTTGAACTCATTATTATTAAAGGTATCATCAATAATTTCAATTATGGATGTGGAACCAGGAGGAGCTGGAGGTGGTTGGGTAGATACAAGTTGCCGGCCTGAATCCACTTTACCTTTTTTGGTAGGATCATCTGCGTCTACAATTATGATTTCTTGTTGTGTGCCTGGAGCTGAAGATGGTGTCGTTTCAACCTTAAGTTTACCATCATCTGATATTCCCATATCAGCAAAGGCACCATTAGCTTTTTTCCCCTGAAGACGAGCCCTCACATGCTGTTTAAAAATCATATCTGCGTCAGCTTTATAATCCGCTTCGAATTCCTGCTGGTCAATTCCGGAATCTTTTAAAAGTGTACATTCAAATGTTATACCACCAGCAACTCCAAATAAATCATATCGCTGGTCTAGTTCAATAAAATTCCATTGAAACTCATCATTGCTTGTAATTAAATTTTTAAATTGCGCCCAACTGGGATAAACTTTTCTAAACATTAGATTTCATATCCTCTTGCAATTGCATCAATTTCAGCAGTGCTGCCGCCAAAACGAAACCGCACAATTCTAATTTTAGTCGTGGTACCATTTCCTACCATTACAGTGCCATCTCTAGCTTCATTGGTGCCTGGAAAAATTTGAACCGTAAATCCAGTAATATAAACTCTTTCAATTAAATGAGGAGTTCCGCCGGAATCCACATAGGAAATTTCTACTTTTGATCCCTTCTCAGTCGGATCTCCTTCCGCCCCAATGGTGGCAGCAGCTAAAGTAAATGTTTTACCATTTGTGATTGTATATTCATATGTTTCTGAACCGGATACATCTATGGGGGAACTGGCATCAATGGTAACTTTATCAGAATCCGGTGGCGGTTCTGGTTCAGATAAATAAAATGAACCAGAAACTAATAAACGATCTAAAGCATCACTAGATAAATTTTTATAAACACCGTTTGCATTTTTTGCCGCAATAATTGCTTTTACTAATTCTGCATCGTCATTATCATTTAGCGTATCAATTAACCTATGAGAAGAAGATTTAACTTTAAAAGGATGATAAATAACCTGCATCCGAAAAACAGTTTGTGCTGTAGTTGCATTATTCGTATAAGTTACTCTTAAATATTGTGCTGGAACACCAAATGAAAATTGTTTGCCTTTGTTAGCTTCCAAAGAAAATTTATCAGTTTCATCAATATTCACGCCGTCACTAGACCACTCCATTACCAATCCATCCGAGGCCGAATCCTGATCGGTAAATACAATCAAAGTTACAGTAGAGGCACCCAAAACTGATTCAAAACTTCCGGGAAATGTGGCACCGGCACCTAACGGAGTGGAAGTGGAATTACCGGGGGAAATCGTTGTAGCCGCTGAAATATCCCCAATACTAATTGGATTTATTATTACTGCTCCTGGCATTATGTTAATACCTCATCTATGCTAGTTACTTTATTTCCGGTATAATTATAAGTGCGAGTTAACGTTTCTACTACAATTAACCCAGTAACATCATATTGTTTGATTACTTCTGTATTGACTTTATTTGCAGTATAGCTATAATTATACTCTCGAATCTTTGCTACTTTTAAATTATTCGTCCAATAAATTTCATCAGTTACTAAATTACCAGAATAAAGAAATTCTACATAAGCATCTTCAGCTAGTTCATGGACTAATTGATCTAAATTTCGATGTGTGGTTGGAGATAATCCGCCACCACCTGCTCCGGCTTTCCATTTTCCGGAAGCGGATTCATATTCTAATACTTCCCCATCAGAAACTCCGGCTGAGAAATCGACATCATCATGTGCGCCTAAAACATGAGGTTGATAAACAGTTTTCAAATCTGCCGAAGAACTTATTGGATTTCCTTCCGAATCCTGAACTGTAATATATCCGGCATCAATAGCATCACAGATATCTTTACTAAATAAAAGCTCATGTAGTTTATAGCCTTCTGTGCTAACCAAATCCACCGTAACCGGATGGGTAAATAATCGAGAGCCAATGTCCGGAAAACTAATTGTTGGACTAGTTCCAGTGGTAGTTATTATGAATTCAGAATATAGCATTTTTAACCTTTAATAATTAAAATACAAACTGGACGATCTAAATTCGCACTCGGATTAGCCACCCGCACGCTAATTAAATCTCCAGGACTAATTGAAGTTGATAATGTGATATCTACTAATTGAAGGGCAGCTCCAGAAGGTTGATTTATGGATTCCTGCACTACCCCATTTACCAAAATCTCCAAACCCCAAGCAGCTCCGGGAGCTGATTTAACACCCACTGCCGCAGCGGCCAAAGTTCCATTATAAACAGTAGCGATTGGGGAATTAGTCGGATCAGATGAAATTCCATCTGCGGTCCTTAAATAGGTACCCGGTGTAGAAATTTGAGCATCTCTACCAAATTGAACGGCATATCCATTTAATTTGGTAATCAATTCCGCCAAAGCACCTTCCACATCAGTAGAGGTATAATATCCGCCAGAATCTTCAATTCCAATTAAACTGGCCCCTTCGCCCGGTGCCGTAGATGCCAAATCTGCTATTAAATCCGCCAAATCCAGTTGTAAGACATTTATATCTGCACCAATTTCCTGTAGAGCCGCTTCTACAGTAGCCCCGGTATAATAAGCAGTGGCATCCTCAATACCAATTAAACTAGCCCCTTCGGCATTCAATACAGATCCTAAACGAGCTTGAGTATAATATCTGGTATCATGAATATGATCCGATCTGGCTAACGATACCGCCATTCCATAATCACCACCAGATCCAGCATAATCCGCATTGACTTGAACTAATCCAACCCCTACAGAGGTCGCCGTAATCCCATTATAGAAATTTAATTCAATAGTTTCATCATCGACTAATGCGCCATCATTGCGTACATCTAAATCCCCGGTACCAATTCCTCCACTAGTATCTACTCTTTTTACTACTCCGTTTGCGGCATACACATTCCACATGCCCCGGTTATCCAATACTACAAATTCACCAATATCCAATGTACCCATCCATTCAATATGATCTGTCGGGATAACCGATAAATCCCGACTTAATATTTTAATACCAATTGGGGCAGTATCATTATTAAAAATGGATAAATGATAAATTTTATAATTAAAAATCGTACCATCATCCGGAGCGGAAACTAATACTTTTTCAGTCGTACCAGTTAATTCTCCCTGTCGTTTTAATCGTCCACTAATATTTTGTTGTAAAATCAATCGTTCATTTTCAGAAGGATCAGTTCCAAATTTTGCATAAGAAACACTAAAAGTAGGCTGTGTGGTCACAGGACCCGCCAAAGTAACTGCTAACAAACTTTGATTTTTAGTGTCTAAAAGCAACATTAAATAAATATATCCAAACCAGCTTCAACATTATCAATGTTTAAATCCGTAAAATCTTGAGACGTGGTAGTTGTTTTAACTAGTTGGTCATAATCAATTGATTCAATCCGTAATCGATAAGTCATATCAGGCAGAGCTTCCATTGCAAAAAAGCCATCCTCATCCGTATAAACCGTTCGAAATACTTTGGAAATTCCAAATTCAGAATCTCTCAGATTTTTGTTTAAGCTGGGGATACGCCCTAAAGGAGGAGACAAATTAACCGATACATTGGTCACTGGTGATCCATCAGCATGAACCAATTTACCATAAATTACTATCTTATTAACGGGGTCATCTATGTGATATTCCAATTGTTTTATTAAACTATATTGACCCGTTAATTCACTTATACCCGGATTAAAAGGACCAGTGGTATTCACAGCCGCAATTTTATAAAAATCTCCTGGAAGACCATCTCGATCTTCAAATTGTGAAGTGGGATTTCCTGTTTGCGCCACTGTAGCAATTTGATGATATAATGTTTGTTCTCTATTCCAATAGTATCCTTCAACTAATCCTAAACCAGAAAGAGCTGTGCCACCAACTAATTCAAACATTTTCCCAACACCCGAACCCGTAGCTCTAATAATAAATCTATTGGAATTATTCAAACTCACATCAGCTTCTAAATCAACTCCAGAAGCCGCAATCGCGGCCACAATTTCAGATGACGTGGCCGCCCCATTTGTCACCCCAGTTAATGTGATGGTCTGAAGGGGGCCTCCTCTAATTTTAACCGTTAATGTATCTGTATCTTGTACATTATAGGGACCATCGGCTGCTGGAAATGCCAGAGCCCCACCACGAAAAAGCCTATATTCATCGGCATTTTCAGGCAATTCGAGCCATTCCAAAATAATTCCTTCTTGATCTTCACTCGAATTTAATAATAATCCTTTAACTTGCTTGGGCACCAACATTCCCTTTAATCTCCTGCTGGTCTAAAAGAAATTTAATTTGTTCAATATTTTTCTTGCCATATTTCCAATCCGCTTTCCAATTAAACAAATCAAAAAAGTTGATAATGGATTTACGATCAGACATTTCTAAATAGAAAAAATTACTTCGACGCATTTCTGTATAAACATCTACTTTAAGTAAAAGTTCTTTTAATTTGGATAATTCCTGTGGATATTTTTCTTCAATAGCTACTACTAATGGATCTCTGGATAAAATTTTCCCATGAATTTCCCAAATAACTCGTAAATAATCGGGAAATAAATGCGGAGAATTGATAATTTCTGGATTAGGCCTTCTCCTACGTGACCCTAAAAAATATCCCTTTTCCTCAAATTGTTCCAATAATTCACTGTCTTTAATTACCAAATGATGTTTCCAAACACCAACTCCTGGCTTAACCTCTACTTGTGACCCACCTACAGTATAAACAGTGGATGGAAAAAATTGCATGAATAAATCACGGACTATCGGAATAAATTTCCCATTTATTTTAGTAATCAATTTACCGGTATCTTTGTCTCTCCAGGTACTACCAGCATTTGCACAATATGTGGCCAAACGCACAATATCCGGGTCGAACCAATCAATATGATCGAATCCCACCTTTTAAACCCCCCCAAAATTTCTCTAAATTGAATAAATCTTTCCATCAACACAACATTTATAATCAATAATATGAACAACTTGATTAAACCATCTTCCATTGGGCAAAACACGAACGACATTAAAACCTTGTGCCCATTGATGGTGATTTTTTACATAATTAAAAGCTGGATGATCTTTATTTCCCAACCACCCACTTGAAATTCCACGAAGATTAGAGCCATCCAAAGTAACTACTTGAAATTCTTGTATCTTATGCACATGACCAAACATAACGGAAGTGCCGGCTCTTTTGACGGTATTGGCTGCCACATGCTCTCCAGCACTCATTGGTTCATGTCTGGCAATGAGCTTTGATCCCAACACATTATATTTTTGATATGGACCATAAGGAACCCATTTCCAACGTTTGCGATTTTTTAAATTAAAAAGTGTCTCGTAATCAATCAAGCCGTATAATTCCGGGGCGCGGTCTCGTATAAAGCGCGTAAAGCGATTCTCATGATTGCCTTCAATATACACTTTTTGAGATTTCGGAAATAGCCGATCAATATCATCCAAAAAATTACCAACTTCGGCGATTTCCACTTTTAGCATTCTAGGTAAAGCTGGATCTCGGGCATAGTTTCCAATAACATAACAATCTGATACATCTCCACCCAATCCAAATTCATCTAATCCTTCTCGTCTATTCAAATCCACAGCCACTTTCATCATCAATTTAAGAGCTTTTTTATCGTGATATGGTAGATGATGGTCAAAACTCCATATCGCGGTACGGGGACCCCGCTTCTTAAATACCGCCATAATTTACTCCTCTCTGGCTTTATCTAATTCTTTCCAAACGTTTTTTAAACCACCTGCATCATAGAATTCTTTGAGTTGTTTTACCGTGAATCCATATGTACGATGAAAATGACCTAAATCACCTTTGAATCCGGGCCAGTTGCCCCCCCACCCTAATCCAAATGCTTCTCCTAATGCACCCAATGAATCCCAGGGTAAATTCTTATCCCAAGACCATTGGACGCCCTCTTTAATTAAATCTTCATCAAAAGCTAAATCAATGGCAACTCCATAATTATGGTAACTCTGCCCGCCTTTAGCTTTTGTAACAATTTTCTCACCCGAAATGCCACGTCTGCCCTTCGCGTAATATTGATCTTGTCGTTTAAAAGACCGATATCCTTGTACCACATAAACATATAAACCTTTCATATGGGCAGCCAATAAAAATTTAATAACTTGTTCCCGAAATGGAGGATAACAACCCTCAAGTCTTCGGTAAATTATCGGCGGCAATATCGGCTTTTTTTCTTCCATTTTCTCGTTTTTGTTCAAGAATTGTTTGGAGTTGTATAAAGGCTTGTTCTTCAGGTTGTACATCTCCGTGTACCCCATTCTCGAACCCTGGAAAATCTTTAATATTTGATTGAATAAATTCTTCCACACGGTTCCGAATATCCTTTGTGTTAATCATATAGCGTTCCCATTTACCATCCGGACTTATTAAATCTACCTGCGGAAACGATCTATATAAAAATAATCTTCTCTTATTGCCAATAAAACCAAAATAACCTAATAAATGTCGAGCTTTAGGAATAACTACTGGAAAAATTTGCTGACAATCAACATAAATATATGGAACCCAATTACTTTCCAACCAAAGTTTGATTTCCTTACAAGTTGGACAAGATTTAATTCCATATAATACTATTTTAGCTTTTTTGGAATCACAGTAATCTGCCCAGCTAAGAATCACTTTAGATAAATTAGATTCAAATTCTGGCCTATTGGCCCATTTTACAATTTGATTTGCCCACTTGGCAATAAGTCCACGTAACATTATATCTCCTTATGGATTTTTCTGACATAAAGTTAATCGAATACTTTTTGGCTGATGACTCGCATTACTAATAGCTGTAGAACCACTAGCCCCAGACACATAAAAACTTTGATTCCTCCATCCAGATCCTACTCCGGGCTGAAAAGCATCGAAAACAAAACCAAATCCGGAATCAAAAATATCACAATCAAAAAGCGGTAAAATAACTCGATAGCTACCACTTCCATGGGTATGAGAACCATGGTTATGCGTATTACTTCCAAACGGCGTGGTGGTAGCTCCTCCAGCCGGCCCCGCCAATTGTAACCAAGTATCATTAGTACCCACATCTATTTTGGTAAATCCAGCTGGACAACTATCCGTTGGCGATAATGCCATCAATGGATTTGGAAATTCACCAAACGGATATCCGGCTAACTTAGAATTAGGCACACTAGCATCTAATAATTTACTGCCTTGAATATCAGCAGTAGGCGATACATCGGCGTCAACAATCAAACCAGTAAAAGGATTTACTCTCATTGGATGTGTTTGTCCCGAATCCCATACAGTACCTTCTACCCCATATAAACGTCCATCATCAGAACGATAAAAAATTGGAAACGCATTAGAATTATTGGGAATAGTGGTCCACGTACCATAAACTAAAGATACCGGATAATCTGATCCAGCATTCCGATCTAAATTCACATATGCCACACTTCCTGATGTGGGTAAATCAAATCCACCCGGTAGGGCAGAAATAATGGCGTGACCCGCAGTAGATGGTTGAATTATTCTAATATTTGCATCAAATGCAACTTTATTGGCGCCTACCACTTCCCAAGAAACATTACCGCCATTTACTATTTCTAAGTTCTTATCTTCATTCAGAAAAGATACGCCAATAATTCTGCGATTATCCGTTATCATAGCTGCTGTAATATTAGCATTTCCATCAAGGCGATCTAAAATCGCAATTGGCTCATAATGAATGCCGCCGTCATGTAAATCCCCAGTAGTGGTGGGAGGAGTACCCGTACCCTCATCTACCAGAACATCTATCACCAATTTAATTCTACGGGCAGTTTCACCAATATCGGCAAATTCAATATCCGTATCATCAGCTGATGTTATTTCCATTTCTTGGGCTCGCAAATATACCACATCTTGTCGATCAGCTCCACTAGGAGTTGTTAAACCCTGAATATTATATTGAGTTTCATTTTCTACAAATTCACCTTGAATTAAAGCTCTGCCCGCCGAAATAGTAATTTCATTTGGATTACCCGATTCTATGACTTGAAATCCTAATGCAAAAAATCCATCGCCCCATAATTCTCGAAATGTGCGGCGTTTAGCGACTCGAAAGATATCCTGCATTTCATTAAATTCATCACTAGGAACATCTCGGCCTTTTTGATAAATCAGCTTTTGATAAGCTTTGGATTCATCATATAAATTAACAATTATATCAGCCATTTATATAAATCCCCTTATTGCGGCTCAAAGAAAAGAAAAACATCAACATCATGCGGAACAAATTCCGGTATTACTTCTCGCAATCTCCGCGTTTTAATTGATGACAATTCATCTAAAACAAAGTAATTATTACCAATAGCAGCCACTTTCGTTAAATCCCCCGATACCGTAATGGTAGTGGCCGTATTTCCAGTAATTTCAAAATCTTGGGCTTGTAGCACATTAGGATTAAGTCGTTTACCAACTAAAGAATCAATAGCTCCAAAATCGGCATTGTCATCTGTAAGGACATTGCCTACCAAATTGGTAGACCTGCCCACAAAATTGGCGACTCCTTCTATAATAACCAATACAGAGAGTGGAGAGAACTGTCCAAGAGACAGCAAAGAGCGACTACCACCCACGTAAAAATGTGCTGGATCTTTTGAAGTACCTCTAAAACCTGGTGGAACTGTATTATCATAAGTTAACGAATGCCTCCCCTGTTGAACATAATACTCTGGTTCAATTCTATATTCTACACCACCTCCAGCTATCATGTCAAGACCTACTTCTTGAAAAACTGCGGGTGTTCCATAATTAGTTTTCTTTGGATTGACCGTCAAAATATCCGAAGTATTTGAAATTATTGTGAAATATTCCGTAGTGGAAAAGGTGTCAATATATAGCCGATAACCGCGCCACTGATCGTCTGTCCAACTTTGGCCGGTATCCTGTAATTCTATGGCAGAAATACCTATTCCACCGATACCATCTAATCGCTCAAATGGAGGTGTTTTATTTTCAAAAATAATTTCCGTAGTAGTATTTCCCACAATCGTATAAAAAATATCATCTAAAGGATCAGAAAATTTGCCATTTTGCCATAAATTAGAAGTAAAGGATTGATTGGTATCAATAGCTTTACGCGCTCCCGAACCAGTTAAATAGGATAGCACTCTTTTTGTATCTGGGTCCCACCACCGAAACGTTAAATCCACAGCATCATCACATTGGGCATCCCAAGTCGTAAAAATTTTTATAAAATCAACTAATCCACCACACGTTCCTTTGCGTTTATAGACACCTACTAATCCCAAAGCTAGCTGTCGTAAAACACGTAAATCAAATCCACGTTCTGGTTCAAAACCCCACATTAAAGAATAAAAATCTAAAATATTTTCTGGAGCAATATCGGGCCGTCGCCAATACCCAGCGGTTAGTACAAAAGAACGATAAAAATCCATCATATTACCTACGGACAACATCAGTTTTTTTAAAGTATTATTATCCCCGCCCAATACTTCATGAACGGCACGAATATCTGAAGCGAGCAAATTATAAAGTCTGTCACCTTCTCCCCATTCCCGATAACTTAAAGCAAAATCTTGTCCAGTCAATCCAAAATCCCGATATGTGGACGTAGATGTATCATAAACAAAAATAGTATAATAATAAAAAGTATCTGGATCTAAATCTTGATCTTCATACTCAACAATTGACGAATTTCCAGATGAAAAAACCAATGTACCTTCAGTAGAAAGCGGAAAAATACTCAAAGCTCTGCGAATGCGAATTTCCTCATTGGCCGATAAATTCTCATCCAATGTCCATGATAACTGTATTCGACCTGGAAAACTTCCGGTCTGTACTTGAAAGGTAACTACGTCTGCCATTAAGAACCTCCAACTACAGTGATCGTTAAATCATCCGAAACTAGCTGCAAAATTTGATTTTCCCGTGGGGTTAGATTACCAACCAATGGTGAAGTCTGAAATACATAAATATCTGTAATGCCAGGATTAGTGGCCAATAAACCAAAAGTGATAGATTGATCGTCAGTTTGATATTCCCGCACTAACTGAAATTCATTCCCAATAGCCGGAACTGATCCAAACGCATTCACTAGTAGAGTATCTGATCCCGCATCATCATAATCCGTCACCTTTCGAGCTTGTCCTTCTAAAGTCCCATCAGTAAAAAATACTGTGTATTCATTATAAAAATCATCACCTTCCCCGCCGAGTGCGTCGCCACTAAACTGAGTCGCCGTGGGGGCTGGAATAGAAGCCACATTTGTTTTTAATCCTAGTCGGTAAGCCGGTGATACTGTATATCTATCACCTGCCACAGGAACAATTCCCGCGCCTAAACTAGGAAATGTAAATTCTCCGGTAGCCTGGACAAAATTGGTTACTTTAACAGGAATATTGGCGGCTACCCCCTCTTTAAAAATTAAATACATATCGTTGAAATAATCATCTGCAAATCCAGTGGCTCCGCTATCCCTAAAAGAAGTAGAACCAATGGATAAGGTCACCGATCCTTGATAAGCTTGTGGGTCAAATTTATTTGTTTCATATTTCAAAATTTCATATGTATTTCCAATTACTGCCACTTCAGATAATCCAGAATCTACAGTTACCGAATTAGCATCATTGGCAGTAACTAAAAACGTTAATGTTTGTTCCGTATTAGGATTTACTAAATAACCCACTAATCGCTGTACGATTTGATACGATCCTGCGGCTGGAGTTCCACTGCCAGAAATCAAATTTATATCGGTATCTGTATTCGTGTCAATTTCAAATTGACTTCCAGCAGAATCAATTAACGTTTGCCCGGAAAATTGATTAGTTTCAAAAAATTGACTTTCATCTACTAATTGATCGGCAGCTACACTACTTGAAGAACCTGTCTCCAATAAAAAGTTTTTAAGATTATCCTCTAAGCGAGTATCATTCAAAGATGTAGAAATTCCAAATATTTTATTTTTTAACAAAAATTCGGTGGTACTTTTTAATTCAGCTTCAAATTCTTTTCGTTCCGCATTAGACCGTATTTTTGAATCAGTGCCAATAAATTCAGGAGTTCCTGTATTGCTAAATTTTTTACCATATGGACTAGGTTTAATGGTAACACGATTATATTTAATACTCGCAATTCCCGTAATTGATTCTAATGTTTCATTGATATCAAAAATATCGGCACCACCAGTAGATTTTAGGAAAACCCCCTGCCCAAAATCCAAATTGTCAAAATCAAATAAATCCAATAGGGCCACACTAATGGCATTTTCTACATCTTCATTTCTATTATTTGCTTCGGCCTGGACCCGTAAATTGATAGCCACTGGTTGAAAAATTGGGTCCCGAACAAAAACTTTAGTACGCATCATTTTTCGTGGCTCAAAATACACAACCACTTCATTTTTCAACGTTTGGGATGGTAATCCGCCACCCTCTGGTGCAATATATAAATCTACATAGCGCACATTGGAGCTGTTAGTTAATGCAGCGGCTTTTGCCACCCCATCCACTGCTTTAGCGAGTGTGATATGATCGGATACGGAAACGGCACGATCTCCAGCTTTAACAGATGCGGGCGCATTTACGCGAGCCTCTTCCAAACTTTCTTTATCACGACCGCCGGTAAAGGCACTCGCATTTGTTACCTCAGTAATACCATCTCTAGTATCTACCAGAGTGTTAATTGCAGATGCATTAACATTTCCAAAATTATTGTCTTCCCTTTCAGGTAATAAAAATCTATATGTGGCTTCAATATCTACTCCCAATGGGGGAATTACACCAAAAATTCCATTGCCGAATACGAGTTTTGTTTCATCAGCATCATTGGTCAATAAAGTGAAAGATTTATCCGTAGATTGGGCAAAACCTAAATTAAAAATAGGTGTGTATGGCGTATTACCCACTAATACCGTAATATCATCTGCTAAATCAGTTAAATTATTGGATAAAATTACATTAGTTCGATCCAATGTAAATTCCTGACTCGGAGTACCTTCTGATTGGCCTAATGCGCCATCCCCTGCCACGGTTTCAGCTTTTGTCTCACCCTCTATGACATCTACGGTAATAGATGTGGATGCCGCTGGCACTAATGTTTCTTGTGTAGTTTCATATACTAATTCTCCATTTCCCACTTTAAATCCAGCCGGAATTGGAGTATTGTAATCAAATAAAGCGGCATCTAAAGTAAAAGTAACTTGTCCAGTTGCCGGGACTGCGGAAGATAATCTATAATCAAGCATTTGAGCAATATCAATTACGGACTGACGCAATCTTGCCGTAGCCATAAAATTTTCAGTAGTTTGACGATCCAGGTAATACGTTAGAAGATCGCCCTCATAAGCAATCAACTCGGCAATTAGCACCATAAATTGGTCACTATTAAAATCGCTCCAGACTTCCGGAAATTTATTTTGGGCATACTCAAAAAAAGCTTGCACAATGCCATTAAAATCTTTGGCATCCGTGTTAATCAAGCTAGTTAAAGTTATATCGCTCATGCTTAAAAACCCCTACATTATTCAAGATAGAGAGGATAAACTAAATTGCCAACCTCATTCGTTGAAATCAATTTAAAACTCACAAAAACATAAATCACATATGGATCATTTTCAGATGGAATTAGATTTACCAACAAATCTTTTATACGTGGTTCCCATTTTTGAATAGGATCAATAATCGCTTTTCGGACTTTCCTATAGGTGGGAGGATGATTAGGTTCATGCTTCAAAACTCCAATCATAGACCCAAATTCTGGACGCCATACACGCTCTCCAACATAATTTCCCGTATCTGGATCTTGCTGTAATCTATGAAGTAAAATTATATTTATACCGGATTGAACAATTCTACTCGAATCAATATCTTTTGCAAATCCACCATCCGGAGCTGTCCGCAATGGAAAACTTAAACCTCGTCCAAATATTTTATTTTTTACAATCGCCAATTTCTATATTTCCTTATGGTCCAGCCTGCCATGTAGATGTATATGGGGGTACTCCAGTAGTAAAATGTTTGTGTGTCACTACATCAATACCCGCAATCACATAGGAAGGTGCCGTAGTTACTATACCCGAAGCCGTAAATGTCCATGTTAAACCCCCAATACTCATTGTAATTGATGCTGGAGTAACTATTATTGAAGTCGTACCAGTCTTCCACTCTGAAACTGCCGTTTTTAAATTAAATTCAAATAATGGATTCGTAAGAACAATATTTTGCGTGGCGTCAAATTCAATGCTTTGCGTAACGTCAGCTGTCCAATCTCCAGTAATTGTCCAATCTGCATTTCCAGTTATATCCGCTGTCCAATCACTTTGGACAGTCATTTCAAAATTACCCTGGGTTGTCCAACTTACAGTATCTTGAAATTCCCATGTTCCAGTGGACTGTCCGGTTCTACTATAAGCATCTTGAATGGTGTCATCCCAGGTACCCGTAACATCAATAGTCTTATTATTTTGAACGGTTAGTGAATCATCATTAACTACGGTTTGAGTACGATCATTCCCGATAGTTTCCGTCTGATTTACCCCGATATCAATCAACTCATTATTAACAACTCTTTGCGTCCGATCCTGACCAACATCCAATACTTGATCGCGGCCAATATCCATAAATTCATCTTGACCAACATCAACTGTCCGATCCCGCCCGATAGTGATAAACTCATCCCGACCAATATCAGTCGTCCGATCCCGACCAATAGTGCGTCGCTCATCACGGGCAAAATATACCTCTAAATCGTTTAATTCTGTATCATACAGAAAATAATTGCCGTTTAAATCCTCGATACGAATATGGCGTTCACCAGAAATATCGTCAAATTCCCAAAAATGCCCACCCAATGATTCATATCCAGAAACATCTGGTGTATCTCTTCGAAATCGAGATGGTGGATCTTTGGAGGCATTCGTTGTATTTACAGCACCCAGCCATACTGGTTGTTCAGGATGACCAGAATTAAAAGCCACATATACCTGTGTACCCACAGCTGGAACACTAAAAAATTGATGACTCGGAAATGCCGCATCACACCACCATTTATGGTCATCGCCATCGCTAATATACGGTATTTTTACTTTAATTCGGCCACGATGGGGCACACTAGATACAGAACTATCATCATTACGATCCACAACTATTGCACGATGTATGCCCAATAATACTTTATTTAGCTCATGGTCAAATACATATGGCATTGTTATTGATTCTCAATAAAAATTTTAGTACCACGAACATTACCGCGATCAATTTCCACTCGACGTTGACCAGTCTTGGCATTTTTAGTATTTTTAGAAGTGTCTGCCTTTCCAGTATCTTCTTCAGATCCAATATCCGGAGGCATAGTCAAATCAAGCGTCATTGTTGCCGCATCAGACCCGCTCATTTTTACTAGCATACTTTCCACATAATATTTACGTTGCTTCCATTTGTTGGCCACACGTCCCTCAATAGTAAGTAATACTTTTGCTGTCATTTGGGGATGTAATAAACAATCTGCCCGTGCTTTAATGGTACCCTCATTATTTTGTTGTTGAGATGCCTCGTTTCTATTTTTGGCATCTTCTTTATCACGGCCCGGAACATTTGATTTACGTTTTTGTATATTTCGTTCGGGAGCTTCAATGATTTTTTTAGCTTGGACACTACCGCGATCAATTAGCACTCTCCGCGTAGTTTTTTCTTCTTGTTTTTGTTCTTTATTATCTCTTGTACCTAAATCATTTGTTTTAGTTTCAGCCGCTGCTTCTTCAATATCAACGTCGGGTTCAAAATCATACATCAATATGGTTCGTTTATTTTCTTGCAATCGTGCCGAATAATCTTCTTCTTGACCGCGAAATAAAATTCCCCATGATTGCTCTTTAAATTTTTTTGTTTTTTTACCAAAAAATAAATCATCACCTTCCACATATACTTCTAATCCATACGTTTGTGCCAAATCGGATAAAAATTGGATGTCTGTTTGTTTTTTTTGTTGCCATCCATTTTGTTTTATCTTGGCAGGCGCCTCATCCAAAGCAATATATGTCAAATTATTCTCGGCGGCAATTTCTTTGGCCACATCTTCCAATGAATATTTAATATCCTCATTTTTTTCCGACTTTTTAGCTTTAGGTCGAAATATATCTTTAGTTTCCGTATGCATATTTTTACTATTATCATGACAAATCACGGTAACAGTTTCAATATCCCCTTCCGGATAACGTTCCTCTACTTCCACAATCTTGAAATTACGCCAAGGGGATAAACGAAAATCATCCTCAAAACCGTATTGAAATTCAACTTGATTCCCAGCCTTAAATAAATCAGAATCAGTTAAAAAACGTTCCCCCTCTGGCGCGGTTGGATCATAATTGATAACGGTAAATTTTAATGTATCCCGAACACCTTTTTTCTTTTTCGTCTCCTTGCCGGTCCCATCAGTATCTTCATATTCAAAATCTAAAATTTTAGAATCCGGCGAATCTAATGTAGTAGCCCAATGGAATTTTTTTCCACTGATTTTCAAATATATCACAGGTTTAAGAACAGTTGGCATGTTAATCTAAAATCTTATCCCGCAATGTAGCGAGTGATGGTAATATGACAAATTCTTTTTCTTGTAAATCTGCATCCGGGAATAAAAGATCATTAAAATCTGAAATTACCCAACCATATTTGGGTGTCCCATAATATTTCGAACTAAGTAAATCCACACGATCTTTTATACTTACGGTATGTACAATATTATCTGGAAAATCTGTTTGAGTTAAAGGTTTTCTATGTGGAACAAAAATCACTTCTCCACTATTTTCCAAATATTGATTTACATTAAAATATCGGCTATCATCAAAAATTTTACCAGACATTAAAATCCCCTCAAAGCCGCTTTTGGCGATTTGACTTCTCGTAAAACTACTGAAACTGTCGCCATTAGTGGAATTTGATTTTTATCCCACATGGTAATATCCGCATCATAGTTAGTTAAAATCCACTCGGAATCATAATAATGCTCCCAATCAAAAAGTAATTTTGGAGGCGGTTTATTTCCCTGACCATGTAATGCATCTCTTAAAAATTCCAAATCCGCCAAAATATCTCTAGTTCGTTGCATATGCACTTCTTTTTTAGGAGGAAAGAATTTATTAAAAAGAATTCCAGTACCAGTACCAATAGCCTCCGCATATGGCACACGCTTAGCCGCAAAAGCAACCAATCCCTCTTCTGCTCGCTTTAATAATTTTCCCGAATAACTACCGGCTGATGGAGCTTGAACAGATGCAGAATAACCATTTGGAGCTTCTAATCCATGAAGAAATAATTCAAACGATAAGGATCTTCCCGCAAAATTCAAATGTTGGAAAATTGGCTGTTCTGATTGAATAGCATTTTTTTCAGCCCAATTAGCTTTTAAACTATCTTTTATTCGATTTGGATTAAATTGAAATGCCAAATCTTTAAATAAATTATCCACATGAAAAAAAGAACCCTTCAGGAACTTAATTCCAGGATTTCCTAGCTGTTGTTTTTTATTAAAATTAGTAATATCATTAAGTTCGTTGCTAACGAAATCATCGAATTTACTAGGATTAAATGTTTTTGGAAAAGGCATTCTTTATATTCCTATTAAGTACCTGTTTTAGCGGCGGGTACTCCACCAGCATTTCCAGCCGCCTGTACTTGTTTTTGGGATTTATTCATAGCGCGACCCATTTCTCTTCCATTCATCTGTACACTGGTACTATTATTATTTTGTAAATTGATAGTGGTATCCTGTGGAGTACCCATACCGGCGGAACCTGCTCCAGTCCAAGTACCCCAACCTCGTTTAAAACTTTCCATTCCTTCAGATAACATTTCTCCACCAACAATACCAGCCTGTTCTCTGGACATACCGGCAGCCTTTCTACCCGCGTTTAATGAAGCCACAATACCAGCTCCGCCAGGAGTTAAAAGAAGTAATCCTTGAAATGCCTTACTGCTGGATAATTTAGTAATAGAGCCCAAAACTACTTTCACTAAACCATCCAACATTTCAATCAATCCTGCAATTCCCCGAACTAAGGTAGTTAAGGCTAATGAAACTCCCTCAATCAATGTAAGAACTAATTTAATAGCCCCCACCAAAGCACCCCCAAATACAAATCCAAGAGCTTCACCGGTTTTGACAGCTTCCGGGCTAATAATCCCAAGTGTTTCCAGCATTCGCACTAATGCTTCCGCAATATCCGTTATCGCAAATTTAACAATATCAAAAGTTTGGCGAAAATCTGGCCCTAAAGTAGAAGCGATGGCATAAGAAATATTGAAAATATCCTGCAATCGTAAAGCAATCCAAGTCAAGCCACGAAAAATAGGACCAAAACCGGATTCATTCAAACTAATAAATAAATCTTCCGCAATGGAACCGGTTTTGAGCACTTCCATCATACCGCGTATGGCCATCCCAAAACCTTTAACCATATCTTTAATAAAATCTATTGCGGGCGCTTTAGCGGCAGAAAATGCACCGGCCAATGTACCTACCAATGCTGCTAAAGAAATTAAAGCTCCCACTAACACTAATCCAAATTTACTAACTGCCAATAAAGCTTTTCCAAATCCAGTTAATACTGTTTTTAATCCCATAATAGCTCTAGCTTTTGCTGCAATCATTTTTGGGGCAGGACCCAATAATCTACTGGGATCAGTAATCGGAGTAGCGGCTAATCCAGCGCCGGCTCCAGCCATAGCCGGGGCAGCTCCAGCCGTACCCATTATAGCCGGGAGAGCTACACTTTTAAATAGTAAAATAGAAGCTGTGGCAGCACCGACAGTTGCGGCTAAAGTTAAAAATGCTCCGGCCAGTGTGGTACCAACCACTGCTGAAATGGCTGCAAATTGTACTAATGTTCTATTATCCGCCAAAAACTGTAAAGTTTTCGGAATCACATCATATTTATCTAAAATTTCAAAAAATCGGATAAACGGAGAAATTAAAGCTTTAAAAACTGCGCCTAAAGGTTTAAATATTTTTTCTTGGGCTTCGGCACTCTCGACTAATTTATTAAATTTATCCACTACTCGAATCAAGGGCGGAGTTAATGCTTCTAAGGCTGGTTGGGCAATTTTAGCAAAAGCTAACTCAAATAATTGACCTAATTGGCGCAAACGAAATAAAAATGTTTTACTCATAACTTTGGAAACATTTCCAAATCGTTTTTCTAATAATTCAATAATTTTAGTTGTGCGCTCGGAACCTTTTAAAGATTTGATTTGAGATTTCTCTAATTCTGTAAAAGAGGTATCTAATAAACGAGCCGCAGAATTCAAGTTATCAAACATATTGGCCACACCCTGAATAGCTCGGGTGCGAGCCTGTCCGGATAAAGTGGTAATAGCTTGAGTGACTACACGAATACCTCTGGTGGACTGTTCGGCAGCTAATCCTAAACTTCCAAAACGACGAGCCACATCAATAACTCTGGGCAGGGCAATATCGGTGGAATTAGCAATATTTAAAACAGCGCCCGCAATTGTTTCTGTATCCGTTCCAAAAAATACTCGCAGGGCGGCCATAGAAGATTGTAATTCACCGCCGGCATTTAGAATTCGAGAAAATGCTCCAATTAAACTTTTTGACATTGCATTAAACTTTTGAGCCAACCTACCGGCACCTACCGATAAAATGCCAAAAGCAGCGGCTTGTTTTAATGCAATGGAAGTAGCTCTCGCTTGAGATTTAGCGAGATTATTGACATTTCCGGATAATCCACGAACCTTACGATTCGCGCTATCTAATTTGGGTTCAAAACCACCAGTGACAGTGATGTGAATCCCAAGCCCTAAACTACTTACAGCCAATTATCTAGCCCTCTTGCCCCGCCGTTTAGCTTTATCCATCGCCTTTTTTTCTTCTTGTTGTTGGTAGGTTAATATTGCAGCCATTTTTTTACGAAAAGAACGAGGCCAGCTTAATACTTCTTTCACAGAAGAAAACTTTCCATGGGAAACTAATCTAAAAACTTCAATGTCTAAAGAAGTCACTTTATTAGCAGCCAATATTTCCTCATCGGCGTCCGAGGCTGCTATTAAATGGACTCCGGATAGAAGAAATTTGGGTCATCTAATGGAATATCTTCAGTAAATTTGGTATCACAATACTTACAGGTATTGATAGTTTGTTTATCCATAGACAAGTCAATGCCGCCCTCTACCTTTTCTGCGGCGCGGAAATAAGCTAATCTAATTCGTTTTGGAAGGCGTTTAAGGTAGGGAAAAAAGCGGGGTTCTTTGTCTTTTCCAGTATTGATTGAAACTGTTCTCGCAGCCAAATTTACAGTCATTTTTTCATTTGGGTGTTGATCCAATAAGTATTTCATTTTCTGTTCCGTATGGCCATCTGCAATTTTAAATGTGATTGCCGTTTCTCCATCTTTGGCCTCATCATCTGGAAATGAAAAAATATGAGAACGAATCAGGGGATCAGACATTTTCTTTACGGGGAGCTGCGCCAAATCTACTTCAAAATTATTCGTTTTTTGACAAAATTTATTCCGGCATTTTAGGGCAAATTTAAACATTGAAGAATGGGAAACTTCACGAAGTTTTACTAATGAAAACATACTATCTCCCAATGCCATATCCAATACACGTTCTGGAGTCAATTGTAATTTCTTTCCCGATTCCGGATTTATCAACGTACAACAAGCAGCTAAAATATCATGAAAAGCTTGTCCAGTAATAATTTTCTTTTCATCCGTCAATAAATCTTCTTCCACTCCAGTCATTTCTCGAATCATAACATGAGTATAAAGATGTTTTGCCTCTCCATCAGTTACCAAAAATCCACATGGCAACTCATAAGTTTCACTGTTCAAATGCATTGCATTTTCCTCCTATTGTATACACAAAATGGCCCTATCCGGCCCTGATGTCGAACCGGATAAGACCTCTAATACACTGGTTAGTTATCCAAATAGATACCTTCATTTACCACCGTAGCAGTTTCAATCGCTACTTCGCTGGCATCTGCACTCAATGTGCCAATCTCATATTTCTGAACCCAAGCTCGTTCTACTTTCCAGGTTTTGATATCAATTCCAACCATATCCCTTTGAATAACATACATATCAAAGCGATAAATTGGAGAAGCAACACCAGCTGCCCCCAAAAATGCATCAAAAACACGGGTTTGCAGATTCCAGAGATCGACATCAGAAGTCATTCCCCGTGATAGCGTAATATCATTGTAATTCGTTAAACCACGCATTTTACGTGGAGTAGACGCATCACAACCTTCACGGTAAGAAACCATATCGGTTTCAGCACCCAATCCATCGACTTCCGAAAATCCCGCTGAGGCCACATCGTCGATTTCAACACAAAACCTAAAGGCCATGAGGGGGTCCTCAAGCCTCCTAATTCCTTCTCGTCCGGCCATTATTAAGCCCTCCTATGTTATCATCTTTTTCTCGTCTAGTCAAATTTACTTAAGACTGCGAAATCGTTTACGTTTTAAGCTATCTAAAGGCCTCTTATTGATATCCTGGAATGGTCTTGGTTGCTGAGGCCTACCAATTGAAAAATTCACATAATCTTGTACATTTAGAGTTTCAACAAGATTTTTGGCACTATTGGAATAGGCCAAAACTGAATCAATAACACTTAACGTTTCTATAAAAGCTCTCTGATAGCTTACAGTTCGGGTCATACTATCAGTTATTGATAATGTTTCGTAAAGAACATTTATTGCTGCTTTCACTAAATCCGAAAAACTCAATGATTCCGACAAATTACGCTCAAAATCGACGTAATGCGTCATAGAATCCGCCACCGATAATGCCTCTGCAAGTGCCCTATTAAACCCATGGATATATGCCAAACTATCGGAAACTGAAAGTGTTTCAGGTGGAGCTGTCAAATAGTACGTGGTCTCATCAGAAACACCAGGATACCGCAGCTCACTAAACAACGTTTGTGGAATATCACTCAGTCTTAATTTAGCAGCCGCTAAAGCTGCGGGATGTGACAATTCCTCAATAAATGTCTCGACATACATATATTGGTTGTTATCTATGAAAATTTCACCCACTTCTGGCACAGCCCATTGAAATGTCAATTGTGTAGGAATAGTGGAAGGTGTAAATGGAGTGGATGTCTTTGTTGGACCAATTTGTTGAACTTTGGCTACTCCGCCGGCATCAGCTGTAACCACAAAAAGACTAACATGGGCCTTCACTTGACCTGTATTATGGGTATCCTGAACAATTAACTTTACATCCCAGGTACCTCTTAAAAACACTCCTTGGGGCGAATTATCAAATAAAAAACCTTGGGAGCCAACATCAGTAGGCACGGAGCCTAAATCCACTTGATTGGGGGAACCTGGCGTAGTGCCGGGCACATAACGTAAAATTCTTAAATCCCCACTTATTGGACGCTCTGAAGCGGCGATTTCACCAGAATCAGGAATTTCCTCCAATTGCCGTACTTGAGTATTTCCCGTTACAACAGTGCTTTGATCGGCCCGAAAGAAAAGTCCTTTTGAAGCCCCAGTGCGGGCAGTTAGAGTCAAAATTTCCAATAAAGCTCTAGTAAAATCACCTTGAATATCTACGGAATCGGCAAAAGATAATGTTTCCGCTAATGGTTGATCTATATTTAATCCAAATAAACTATAAAATTCTTTACCGGCAACATCATATACTTGCAGGGCTCCGCCGCTAAGCTCACCAATTACATCAAATTTTTGGAATTTATAGAAACTACCCCTTCCCTCCGGAGGAAATTCTTGCACTATCTGAGGAATTGCACTAAATGGTCCAGCAGTATCAAACTTTTGAATCTGTTGATTAGAATTTGCTCCAATTATATTAGTTTGGGAAAAAATAGCTTTAACAGACATCGCACCAAGACTTAACGAGGATTTAGATAATAAAAAATCCTGTACAGTTAAATCTTCTTGTAATGTACGAGTATAACTTGCCATTCATCTTAATCGGATAGATCAGCCTTAAATTTGACTGAAATAAAATTTCTAATTTGATCGGATACTTGTAAGGAGGCGGGGAGCGTAATTCTAACTTGACCTGAATTTTGTGTCACTCCACCACCGGGCCAGGCTCCAAAACCTCCGCCAGTATCTACCTCAAACTGGGCAGCATCATCTACTGAATTGATGCTATCCGAAATAATTCGAATATCAATTTCTCCAAATGTTCGTAATCCAGAGACTTCAATCACACCTCCGGGAGCATTAGTATCATTAACAGCATCCGTTAATACAAATCTCCAATATCGAGCACGTATATTTATATCTGGTCCAGAAGGAATATCAGTTGGTAAATTTCCAGGAATTGCTGCACCCAGACCGATTAAATCAACTGGATAATCTGAATATTCTAATGTACCCTGTAATAAACTAGCACCGGAAAATGGACTCGTATTTGAATATATATCTACGTTTGTTACTTCACTATATGAATCAGAAATAACTTTAGATTGAATAGCAAATGATTTAACCGTATATGTTTTTCCCAGATCCACATCTAAAATTACTGGAAAATTTACGGTTTGTTCAAAAGATAAATAATCATTTTGGCTACTTCCATATGCATATCCATCAAAAGAAGCGGAATTTCCGTTCTTGATAAGATTATAATTATTATCTGCATTATAATTATGTTGTGCCGGTGTAAATTGTAAGTCTCGTAAAGCAGATAATCCCGCATTGGCTAATATGGAAGATCCACCAATCTCCAAAATACATTCCAAATCATCATCTTCTGACACAGTTCCAGTCTGACCCGCAGCTCCACCATCAACATCAAATCCGATAGTATCCCCAGTAGTCACGCTGTTTGCTGCCACAAATGCCTTTTTAATAGTCATTCTATAAAAACTGGCCACACTATTTGATGGGATTTCGACATAATAATCCCCAGTAGTTCCCCCTGAGCGATCCGGGATGCCAGTATCTTCGGTCATAGCCACTGGACCAGTTTTAACACTAGCCGGGTCCCAAACAACATTTGATAGTCCAGTGATACCTGGTGCATGAGCAGATAAATCCACATAAAGCAATGAGTCGGGAATATCAACTATAATTTCCTGAGCAGCATTGATTGTCCCACCCATTCCGGGTTGATAAATATCCGGAGCTTCTGGTAATGAAGAATCGGCATACATTTGAAGATTATTAACATAAGAAGTAAGCGCACCACCACCGGAATTAGTATTTCCTATTTCTAAATCCCCAACAAAAGATCGTGCCGGCAAAACGAGAGTCAACATATTATCTAAATACAATTGCACATCAAAGGTGCTTCTAATGATTTTAATTTCGGCTACGCCACTAAAAATTGCAGAACTAATTCGGACAATATGTTTATTTAAACTATCATAACAACTAACATAATTACATCCCCGCCAACCTTCTTCCTCTTCATGATACACATAACTAGTACCTGTTCTATTACAAACAAAATAATATCCAAATGCGCGAATATAAAATAAATGCCAAAAACTAAATGGATATGCTGTTGGAAAGGGATCAGCGTCAATAATAATTATACCACTCGTTTTAATAGAGTCAGCTTTGGTAAGAGCTTGTTTATCATTATAGGAAGCTTGAATCTCTACCCTATCATCAGTGCCATTATATGTAACACCACTCGTAATTTTATAAGCCGGATCACTGGTTGGATCGGTAGAAAAATCATCATTCCATTTTGGTAAAGGAACGCCCATTTATTTATCCTTAATCGGTTATATCAGGTTTAAATTTAATACTAAAGAAATTATTTGCTTCCCCAGAAGCTACTTCCATATTTGTTGGCAAGGTAATTCTAACTTTACCATCCCCTTGGGTAACTCCGGCGCCCGGAAATGCACCAAATCCTCCGCCAATGGCGGGTTCATGTTCAAATTGAGCATTATCATTTACGGAATCTATTTCTAAAATATTGGTACCAAAGAAATATAATTGATTAAAACAATATACTGTTGGTTGATCCCCATACAATATATTATCATTATTAACTACTAATCTAAGATATCGAGTAGTAAGCGAAAATTCGGGGACTAATCCAGATAAATATGGCCCCAATGTGGTAACACCCGAATGTTGAGCATTTACTGGATGATTGTCTACTTCTAAAGTACCCTGAGCCAAACTAGAGCCTACAAAAGGTACCGTATTAGAATAAATATCCATGCTAGTAATAGTACCCCCCACTAAACTACCATTTCGTGGGCCTTTTAAATTAGTCAAATTCCAAATTGTACCCAAATCAATATCAATAATAATTGGTAATGAATGTCCACTAGTATATTGAACCTGAGTACTACCATACTGATCGTCAAACAGATTAGCAAGTGGCCGCCCGGTAATATATGGATTATTGCCATCAGCATTTATATTGTGTAGAGCAAAATTGTCAGCGTTAGGTAGAATAAGATTATTGGAAGGTCTTTCATCTATGTAATTCTGTAATCCGCTGGTGCCAAAATTAAAACCATCATTGAAAGACTGGAATCTGGATTTATCTACATAGCAATGTAAATCATCTTCTTCCTTAACTAAAGCTGTCTGTCCGGCAGGACCACCTACCACATCAAATCCAATGGTGTCGCCAACAGCTACACTATTGGTACTCACAAAAGATTCTTTGATAACTAACCGATAATCTGATGCGACTTCCCGATTTGGGATTTCCATATAATAATCACCAGTGGTATCACCTGCCCTATCTGGAACACCAGAATTTTCAGACATTGCCACTGGTCCCGCTTTTAAACTGGCCGGGTCCCAAACAACATTGGTCAATCCTTCAATCTGCCCAGCATATGAACCCAAATCTAAATAGAGGCGCGATTCAGGAATATCTACAATAATTGGCCCATCCACGTCCGTTAGCCCGCTTCCAATTCCAGGCTCTACCAATGTTGGAATTTTAGGCAAGGAGGCATCCGATTTAATATTTAATGAATGTAAAGCATAGGCGTGGGCAGCCCAAAATCTTCCATAGATAGCCACATCTCTAACTGCCACCACATGGGGTAAAGTTCCCTTATAAAAATTATCTAAATAAATATCCACGCCATTTGGTGTAGATACCATTCGCAATACATGCCTGCCTGTCGAAGATTCCCCAAAACTGGCCATGGCATCTGCCCTGGGTGTGCTCCCATCAAAAGAATCTGGATCTTTTTCTTCAGTCCAAGCTCCAAATACACTATAATGATTAGATCCTACTCCTGTAACACCGTATCCAATCAAATATCCAAAAGCCCTAAACGCCATGTATTCATCTGGGTAAACACTTGGATCATTATTCCAATAAAAGTCAAATTCGGCTATTCCAAATGAATTATTACTATTTAATAATGTAATAGTCCCCAATCCAGATGTGGTATGTTCCATACTATCATCAGTACCATTGTATGTCCAGCTATCTATATCATAAGCTGGATCACTAGTTGGATCAGTAGAAAAATCATCATACCATCGTGGTAGTATAGACATTTATTAAACTCCTATGAGTTTATTGGATTTGAGATAAAATGGTTGGATTTACGTCGATTCTCTGAAATGGGTAAGTATTGTAGATTCCAAGGAACATGAAGCCCTTGAACATCAGGATGGGTTAAAGGAATGATATGGTCAATCTCACAGCTGGAAGGACAATTCTTATAGAATTCTTCAATTGCTTTTAAATCGATCCATTGAGGAGTAGCTTGTTTTAAAGAAGCTCGTCTTTTAGCTGCATGAAATCTTCGATTCACGGGATTTTCTTTTGCCCACTTCAAAAATTTGGCAATTTCTATTTCTCGATTTTTCTGATAATATTGCCGTCTACGAGTTAATTCTCTACTATGATTTTTTTGATAATAATCTTTAAATTTTTGATTTTCTTGAGCTTTATGGGCATAATAATATCTTTTTCGCTGTTTACGCGCCTGGGCTTTACCTTTTTCCGAAGTTCGATATCTTCGTTCATACTCCGGATTTTTGGCCCGATACGCACGCATGTCAGCAGTATGTTTAGCTCGATTATTTTGTCGATATGTTTGAATTTTCTCTAAATTTTTATTTGCCCATTTTTTAGTATTTAAACGACGACACATTTTACATTGATGTGTAAATCCATCTTTCGTATATTTATCTTTACTAAATTCTGATAAAAATTTTATCACACTACATTTAGTACACGACTTTTTCACATTTTTCAAAAACCGTTAAGTATATGAAATCGTTTAAAAATTCACTGTCCACGTAACGGTAAGTGAATCTGATGCATTAACATTGGCAATCGTCGCAAACAATGCTTCAAAAGCCATGGTTCCGGAGGGAGGGGGTCCAGCAGCATTAAAAAGTGCGGATTTAGCAACTGCATGAGGTCCGCCCGTAACGCTAAATATTTTTTCAATCGAATAACTTCTAACAGCTGTGGTATGTGAGTAGGTTCCGGACGCTCTTGATAAACCATCTACCGTTAATTCGCTTGTGAGAGTGGTGTCTGTTGCAAGAGGTGTGGCGGTATCCGTGCTGACAGCCACATAGTTAGCTGGAGATCCGGATGCATTTCCGAGCGCGTCAGCTAACCAATCAATACCGGCATTGGTAATAATGTTGGTAGTTTCAACAATTTCCTTTATGCGACCATTCTTATCACGTACTGTAAACGCAACATGGTTTTGAAGAGGACTTCTAAGTTCTTCAGAGAACATTTATGTAATCTCCTTTAAATTATAGTAAGCCGGCTGCGGCCAATTCTTCATTGATAGCTCGTTGGTCTACCTCAAAAGTAAGATCAATAAATTCAGCAGGATATAGAGGAGCCATACCAACTCTAACCACTAACCGTCCAGTTCGTCGTAAAGTTGGAGGATTGTTAGATTCATCTACAATCACAAAAAAGGCATCAGCTGGTTGTTCTCCAAAAAGACCTCCATCTTGCCATAACAATTTCAGAAAAGCATTGATGCTGGCCCGGATGGCTCTCCAGGTAGCCGGTCCGTTTGGTTCATGTTTTGCAAATTTAATACCTTCTTGAATAGATTCTTCAGCAAAAAGGAATAATCGGCGGATTGGGATAGAACTCCAAGATGAGGATAATTGCCCTAATGTGCGACCCCCATCAATATAAATGCCAATTCCAGCTTCATCTACAATCGGATTGATTCGTGCCGGATATAGGGCATCCCGTTCTCCCCGAGACGTATTGTAAACAACGCCCAAGGCTCCAAATAATTTACCATCATTGATTCCCGCAGGAGATTTCCAAACACCCCGTTTAAAATCAGTCCTAGCATACGCGCCAGCGGCAAAACCAGAAGGAGGAACAGCTGTTCTAGCACCCGTTTGGGGATGGGAAACAATGATCCAGTAATCATAAATTGCCCCATAAGTAGAATTTAGTGCGGCTTCATCGCGGATAAAATCCAAGAGATCCTGCGGTCTTTCACTCTTGTTGTCCCCGGTGGAATCCAGAATCGCAATCAAATCAGCCCTAGATTCACAGTAATTCAGCATAGCTTGCAAAACAGCTTCAGTATTGATTCCAGGAACACATAAAATATTCACATCATCAATCGCGTCAAAGGCGTATAATCCGGTTTGACCTGCTGAAGTACCAATATAATCCTGATCGCCAACTCCGGTTACATCATAAGCTCCACCAGAAAGTGCCGTCAAAATGATTGCGCGAGGTCTATCATTGGGGGCGGTAGAACCCGAATTTTGATCGGCCACAGTAATATATTCAGACTTTGGATCATCTGTCGTGCCAACAATTGTTTCCACATAGCGGGCATCAGATGTATCCATAGTTAGATTATCATAAATTTCAACCACATTGCCCGCATAAGAAACCAACATGCTGAAATACTTAGATTGTGGTAAAACGTGTTCAGCAGTAGGATAATCAGATGCATAATTGGTGGTAATGCGAGCTCGGAGCCAATAGAATGTTTCCGTATTGACCGAATTCTTTGCCCAATCAGTGGGCATATCAAAACCAATGATTCCGCTAGCTTGCATATGTTGGGCATCAGTAATCGTTTCAGTAGATTGCTAACCGGTGTCCAAATACTACCGTTCCAGTATTCCCATTGCAATTGACCTGTTGCATCACCTGCTTGAGCTAAATATATTTCGACAAAATTGAATTTTTCTGTGGCGCCAATATACATAGCATCATCTAGTGCAGTAGCAGCTGCGGTTTCCAAAGAAGCATCAGAAACCACTGTAAAAGGCCCAAATGGTCTGTCTTCTCCAATAGTTGTACGACTAATTTGAGCAGGGGTGGTATAAAGCGTGGTAATCAAAAAACGGACATAATAACCAGAAACGCTATTTACTTCCAATTGTGTCCAATCGCCAGGAGCCGACCATTCAATCAGCAAATTGTCTGCGGCCACTGCCGTAAACTCAGTCGTATTATCCGTAGCTGGAGTAAACTCTACCCAAGACGTACCATTATAATATTCCCAGCGTCCTGCACCAGCAATACCCGCCACATCCAAATCAAAATACAACTTTTCAAAAGTTTTTTCCTTAGAACCAAAATACATGGCATCACCAACATTTGCAGGAATAGCAAACGCGGCACCACCACCAGGAGTTCTCAGGACTGCGGTACGATCCGTAAATACTGAAGACTCTTCAGTAAATGCGGCTAGCAAACCAGGAGTTCTTGCGGGGGCAGAATTAGCTGTAAAAACCCCACCATCATTTCCAAGAACCCGATTAAAAGATCCAATTTGGTTACTTGCCAATCCAATGGAAACTTTTAAGTCATCTCCCCATTCACCTTCATTTAAAGCTTCTGCTAAAATAGTATTCACACCAGCTCCAGCAGAACGATCCTTTAAATAAAGAGAAGCTTTCTGATTAGCCGTGGTATTCAATTGGCCAGTAGTGGTATCATCATAATCTGCGGTTCTGACTACCCAACAAGCCGTTCCGCCGTTAAGGAAAAATCCCCATACGGCAAAAGTCAAATAACTATAATCTGTGAATCCGCCAAAAACTCTGGTATATTGTTCAAATGAAGTGATTAACTGTGGTTCACCAATCGGTCCCCGTTCAGCCAATCCAAGAAAAGCACTGGTCGAAGTCCCAACGCCAATAATAGCGCGGCCATCATTTTCAACTTCTCGAACAAAAACTCCAGGACTTAAAAAACTGGCCATTTGTTATAGCCCCCTTAAAATGAAATCGAAAAAAATCATTATTTATTTTTAGTAGGATTACCCTTAGTAATTGTTAATTTCGTTCGCTTCGTATGTTTCTTGGTGACTTTTCGTTTCTTTTCACCCTTCAACATCGGTTTTTCTTCTCCAAAGGCTAATGTCGCGGCTACGGATTTAGATTGTGTCGTCGGATCATGTTTAGGCTTAAATTTTGGATCAGAAAAATCATAATCTTGTTTTTTAGATTTTTTTCGATTGGACGGTTTGGATTTTTTCTTAGCTTGTTCCAATTCATCATCCAATCGAATATTGCTGAAAAGATGCGGATTCAAACCTCTTAATCTAACCAATTTTCCGGTTTGATAATAATCTTGTTCTGAAATTTCAACATCTTTTTGTTTTGGTTTTAAATAAAGGGAAAGACCACTTTGAAGAGTTAAATTTAAAGGTCTATTTCCATTATAATCAATTAGCATAGCTACTCCTCTCTTTCTTAAATTTCAATTTCCTCAATAATAAATTCCTCTGGTGTGGTATCATTTGGATCGGAATTGCTTTGGGCTTCAACTGAGATATCTGTAATAGCATATTGAATTTCTGCATCTTTACAACTATCGGCATAAATATAACCGATGATACCCAATGTCCAAGTTCGTATAAAAATACCAAAATCTTCATTATCTCCAAATGTATATCCGCGTCTAAATAAACTTAAATTTTGATCTTTAACCCGCAACATTCTATGTTTTGGTGGAAATATTTTGTCTAATTGAAATTGTAATTCAGTCATATCATCCCAATGTTGTGTCCTAGCTATAATCGTATAAGTAAATTCTGCTGGTTCTGGGCCTTCTCGAACTGAATATTTTACCGGATTTCCATCAGCATCCCAAGCAATTGGTTGTGCGGCACGGCATTGTTTCCAATAAACTCCGGGCGCTGCTGCCAAACCAGTAAAAGCTATTTCCACCATTCCAAGTGGTGTCGCATCCGGAACCAACTTAGAATCTCTTGTCCGAAAAAAAATAGGTACAATAAATTTTGAGCCGTCTCCCCTTTTTAGCAACAATTTCTGCTTTAATAAATCATCTAAAGCTTTATTGATATCCTTTACAGTAATATCATCACTAAAAGGTCTGTTTTCTGCTTTTGATTTACTGTGCATCGGTGGCTCCCAATTTTATTAAACCGTCTTTTAAAACTTTTTTAAATGTTTTCAATAACTTAGGCGGCCTAGAAATCCAAATATCTCTCCAAAGAGGATGATCTGATTCCAAAGTTTTTGCAATCTCCTCTAAGCTACCAGAAGTACGCCGGCCACGAATATCATAAGCTGGGGTACCTTGAAAAACACCCACCAATGCCCCCCCACGGGGTTTTAATTCGGCAATCCTTATATTCTCATAATAAGAACGGCTATCACCTCTACCAAATCTTTGTAAATCTTCTGTTCGTAATCCCAAGCTGGATTTATATTTTTTCCACTTGTCTGAAAATGTGCCGGGCACTTGATTCTTTGTAGAACGTCTGCGCCATTCTTCTCTAATATCCTTTGCTTCTTTTAAAGCCGCTTTTTGAGCAGCTTCATATACTGTCGCAACTACTTGACCAAAAAAAAGTTGTAAATTTTCAAGTTTTTTTTGATCCACCTCAATTCGGATGGCCATTATTTAGGCACTCGCGTAACTTGATCTGGAGCCTGATAATCTTGATGCAGCCAACGTTTTCTGGTAAATCGAGAAGTCGTTGAAGATAATCCTTGTCTTCCGGTTCTGCTCTTTTTTAATTCCGCTATAATTTCTTTAGCATCATCTTTATAGTCTTTTACCCATTGATTTTGCTCACCTCTTTCACCACGAATCACTCCCCGCAAAATCAAATATGCCCCATAAGTAGCTTCCAAGAGGATTTTATCATTATCCTTTGCAAAAGTGGCTAATTTTGCTCTTTCTAGTTGATTATCCACCCAGCCCTTTGCCTTTTTCCTACATCTAGTAATATATGTTTTAATTTGATTTGGATCATCACCAAAAAAAGCTCTAACATAATCTTCTATTTTAGGAACTATATCCCGAATGTCATCATTCGTGGCGTATGTTTCCACTTTAACCGTTCGTCTAGGCAATTTCTAAACCCCCAAAATTATTTAGATTTTTTGGCTGGTTTAGCTACTTCTTCTTCGGCTTCCAATTCATCCAGAGCTTCATTTTTTTCTTTGGGCAATTCCATCTTCGGCTCAGGATCAACAGGTTTTTCTTTCTTTACTTTGGGGGCTTCCTTTACAGGTTCCGCCAAATCTTTAATGTAGGTATATACTTTTGGATTTTGTTCTTTTACATAATCCAATGAAATTTTATATACCTCTTTGATAGTTTTATAGACATATTCAGGCGCTAATTTTTTATCCATTTGCGCCTGAGCCTTCCGAAGAAGCTTATCCCAGCGTTTTTCATATATCCTTCTGGCACTACGTTGCACCTCAGTCTCTTGTGGTCTGAGTCTTAAAAGTCCCATAACACTTCCTTCCACTAAAAGTTAAAATTATAGATGATACGACACGCCATCCATACTTAAATAAGTGGCTGCCGTCATAGAGAAAATTTCCACATCTCCAGTGGCTTCGACTTCAATATTTGGATGAGCATCTGTAGAATCGGAATGCACAGCAATTTTTCGTTGAGCCGAAGGCCGGGCAATAGCTGCAAGATTGGTCAAAACTGTCGTATCTGCCAATGTGCCTGGAGTTAATTGGCCACGAAAATGCACAATACCATCCTTTATACGATATTCCAGCGTGCCAGTCCAGCTATTTTGTAGTGTTAAAGTTCTCCAACCGCTATCTGGCCTATCTGCAATATATCGTTGATCTTCATTCGCCATTTTAGATTCATCTCCTATAAATTAGATTTTACCCAATAAAATAAAAGGGGTTGGGGCCTAAAATAGATAAGCCTACCAACCCCCTTGTAGTAAAAAGGAACCCATAGCAACCTATAATATCCTCAGCAACTAATTCAAATTATACTGGAGTTTCAGTAAGATCGTAGAGCGCAAAGTTGGCATTGGGCTTACGACAAATCAGCTGAAGATATGATTCCATGTAATGCTTGTTTGCAGGACCGTCTTTGGCGATTGGAGTCATTTGGGCTTCTTTGAGCACCTTCATCTTCCAATAGCGCATATCCAATCCGAAAACATCCTGACCCTTATTACCAGCTGCGGTACCAACCAGGGTATCACCAGCAGTGCGGGGCACATGGATAGAATCCGCAATAGGAATAGCACGATACTGTGAAACCACAAAACCGGCATTCACATTGATCGTATCATTAAACCGTTGCCGCGTAGCAAAAATGTTATTCAGATTATCTCTTTGAACATTACCAGTAATAATCAGATTAACTCGGCCACCATCATCTCGGACAGCTCGAAGACCGGCATCTAATTTTGCCTGGCTAATATTCTCAGGAGTACCCGGAGTCGCGCCATAAAACGCATTGGAAAACAACGTAGCGGTCTCAGCATCAGTTGTTCGATCCAAACCATACAGCGTATCCGTAGAAACCGGGGTGGGCGTAGCATCCTGAAGAACGTGGCGAAGACCAACTAAGTTATTCGCACTTTCACCGGCAATTATACCAGATCGAATTGCGAAAAGCTGAATCTCTTCCAAATCCCGGAAATCCATAACGGCGTCACCCAACTCTTCCATAAGGACATCAATGCCGCCTTGACCAGCCGCCGATGCAATCATATAATCCGAAACGGCAACACCAATTCGGATAATACCAGCATATTCGGCCACTCTTAAGCGCCCTTGATTTCCAAAGGAAGCATCCGGCAAAGCATCTGCCGTGGTAGGCTCAACGGTCATGGTTCGGCTTGCATTACGAGCAGTTCTCACGCGAATCCCGGTTGGATTACCAATCATGGGCTCACGATCAAACAGTTGCCGAAACACATTATCATCATTCAATTGATTCCACACAGCCAAATCAAACAGATCGTTTAATTCAGCGCGATCTGCGCCAACAACAGGCAGAGTCGAGGTAATGTCAGCAGTTAAAAGAGCCATTCTTTTAAACCCCCCTTAAAAGGACTGTAAAATTATCTATTTAGGACTTTTGTTAATGCATTCTGCAATTTTGGACTATTCTTAATCAATTCAGGCAAGGTTTCCAAATTGATGGATTGAGCTTGCTCTGGAGTTAATTTCTCTAAAATCGAGCCCCCAGTTGATCCGCCCGCTGGGGCTTGTTGAGTTGCTTTTTGTGCATCAGAATCCGCAGCTGGGGGATTAGGCGCTCCCATTTGCTGAGTTTGAATCTGACCCGGCACCTGCGATTTCTTAATCACATCTTTGAAAACTTCTTTTGCTTCCTCTACTGCCAGTTGAAAAGCATCGGCATCTTTCTTATCTGCACCAATAAACTTATGATATTCTTCAGGAATGCCCGATTCTTTTAAGATTTGTACCTTTGCAACTTCAAATTCTTTTGCCTGGCGGGCTACTTCCGCATCAGCTAATTTCTGGAGCAATTCCTTATTTTGATCTGCAAGTTTACTTAATTGATCCTGAAATTTTTCCGTATCAGACAATTTAGCTAGCCTCTCTTTTTCTTGCGCTTCCTTAATTAAATTCAATTCTTGTGCGACTTTTGTGAATTCCGCTTCTTTGGTCTCAAATTGTTCTTTTAACCCAGCGATTTTACTTAACAATGAATCCCTACTTTGTTTCACTTTGGGATCATACATTGGATCATATCCCGCAGGTAATTGAAAATCCCCAGTAGGTGCGGGAGTTTGCTGTGTTTGCTGCCTCTCATTTTCTATAGCGGCAGAAGCTTGTTGGGTTATATTCTGATGAAGTTGCTTTGTTTTCTGGGAATGCGGCCCAGAGCCGGTAATAGTGGATAAATCTTGGTTATTATCTTGTTCTGGCATAAAATTACTCCTTTGAAATAATTACACAAATGTACAAAAAATGCACATACAGGAGGTACTATACCATATTTTTTAAAGAAAAAAGGTATGGTCATTCGATTTTTTTGAAAAAAAGTGAATTTTTTTGAGGGGTTGGGAACGTGCTAATCTAACACATAAAAGCTGATTTTATGGGGGGGAATGCGTAAGATCATGGAATCTTTGAAGATTCTCCATTTAATCGCAAAAGGCAGTTGTTTCATATGAAAATGAATATCCCAATAATATTTGGTAAAATTTTCTGCCTCTTTTAAACCTAAATATCTCCACCTTTCTTTGAACTTCCAGCTATTTCGATAATTATAGATACCCTGTTGAACTAAAGCCTCGAAATATTTGCCAAAACACCTTTTGTACCAAAAAGATAGACAAACATAAATCAATTTATAGCCTAACTTCTTGATTTCTTTATGAAATTTTTTCCGCATATCCTTATTTTATCATAAATATTAAGGTGTGTCTACTGGATCTTCCAAATTATCAACATATTGATCTATATATGGTTTTAATACAAAATCCATTTGTAAAATAACCATATGTTCCCAACACGTTCGACGTAAATGATTAAATCGAAATATAGCATGTACAAATTCATGATTTAGCGTATGGATATCACCTTGTCGGACATAAATAGAATGGGTCATCGGATGATAACAACCCAAAGCCCATGGACCACAATAATCAAAAAGACCATCCTCATCCACATAATAAACTTTAGGAAAAGGCGGTTCTTTTAAAACACATCCCTTTGAAGCGTAAGCTTGCAATAAAACGTTGAGATATCGCACATTTGCCTTAAGCAACACCTCATGTTCCCGCACTGGAGCTGGTTTTTTTGAACTTAGTGAAAATCCAAAAATATTAAAAATCAACAATAATCCTACTAATAATGAAAAAGTGTTTCTAAACAATGGTTTAGGATTCCTATAAGTCTGAAAATTTCCAAATTAAAGCGATTAAAGACCATTGAAAAGCTGCCAACCATACCAAGAGAAAAGTTAGTATAATCCAAGACAGCCATTGCGGCACAAACATTAAATCAAATAGGCCGGTAGTAGTACCACCAATTGCCACGAACGCTGAAATATAATGGGATAGGCAATACGGACAACCTACCAATTTTCCCAAAAACTTAGATTTTTTTTGAATCCAACGTCTAAGTCCTTGAAATAACAGGCTTTTAGCAATAGTCCACGATAAACAAGCCACAATTGCGGATAAAATAAAAAGAGATGATCCACAAAATTCCTCTAGCATATACACCCACTACCACAATGCGTTACAGGACGTAGCATCCATTTTCTAATCCAAATACTTGAAATCATTTATTTTTTACCCCCTTTGCGTTTTTTATTAGCCTGTTTTTTTACTTTTTTAACTAATGGTTTTTGTTTTGGCCAATCATTAAAACATAAAATTCCATCAACAAATCCATAGTTAACCACTTCTTCTACACCTAAATATACATCCCCACCCTTGTTTTGAATAAAAAGATTTTTCAAACCAGCTTTTTTAAGCCTCGTATGGGTTTCATAAACATCATACATCATTTCCAGCCGATTCTCGCTTTCTTTACCATATGAAATAGAATCCCTAATATGTTCTGAACCGGATGAATGAACCGTTCCACCTTCATGGATCATAAAACACGTATTGGGAGCCAAATATCGTTCATCACAGGCCAACATAACAATAGTGGCCATCGAGGCCACGATTCCCCATCCAAAAGCTCTGGTATAACATTTTATGGATCTAAGAATGTCATACATCGCCCAACCGGCTTCATCCGACCCCCCACAGGAATTTACATGAATGGTTATTGGTCTTTTGTTCAATGATTCCAATAACATAAGATTTTTGTGCAACCGAATTGCCGCAGCCTGGGAAATATTCCCAATATATACTTCTCTCCTAGTGAGACTTACACCGGATTCCACATAACGCTCCAAATCATCACCAAATGTGTTTATTTGGTCCCGTGTTTTGGCATCCATTTGCTGGCCCTACCTGATTAGAATTGAATTACAATACCGAAAGTTGGAGAGTGGGAATTGGCATCAATTTTAAAATAATATCCCCAGTTGCAGTTTTGCCTGTATGGCGCAAGCTGTTTTTTATAAATTGGCGAGCTATTGATATATTCTTGTGAAAACTCAGATTGCATTAGTTGCCCGGCCACAAAATGATCCGATATATGAGTTTGCAGGATTTTTGGGATATTTCGAATCTGCCAAGAATACGAAGAAACACAAACCATAAAAACTGAGAAAATCCAAGGAGTTAGCTTTCTCAATAATTGTTGAAATGTCATACCGCCCTCCAAGTTTTATTAGTCTACCACAAAATTATAACATAGGCGGTATGGTCTCGTCAATTATATTTTAAGTATTTGTAATTCCTTTGCTTTATTTTTGTTTTCCAGGTAGGACAAAATATGTGGTCTAGCCTCATGTAGCACTGCCTTCTTAAATTTGGCAAATGAAAATTCATTTTGTCCAATAATTCCAAGGATTTCGGTGGGAAAGTATTCTTCAATAATTGCGTTATAGAGATCATCCACTACCTCAGAAATTTGTTCCGGAATCTGAATTAACATACCGGAATCATTCAATTTTTCTATCCGACTAAAGATATAGTCTTGGGTCACATATCTCAATGCAATTTTTTCTTCAATTGTTTTTTTACGTTCCATAATGGCAAAAATTAACCTCCATAGCTGTGAGCACATCTTAGCCACTAGGGCTCTTTTTTGCCAATTAGTATAGCACACTTTTTCTAGTTGGGCGGTATGGTCTAATATAACTACATGAAATCTATACAAAAAAACATCTTGTTCACCAATAGGGCACAATTTCACGACCATGAAATAATGGCCATTTCGTGAACAATTTTAATTATCTGCGATGTTTAAAAAATTGAATTTGACGCTCTGCGGCATTAAATCTTTTTTTAGAAGGTTTTTTTGTACCAAACCACCTTAAAACCCGTCCGGTAGTTTTAGAGATCAGGGCGTATTCTAATTTACCCGTTTTGGGATTTTTTCTGTGAGCTAGCATTATTTTCGTTTTGGAGGAAGTAAACTCTTCTTCCGTACCTTCCGGCGTAAGGAACCGGTGCTTTTAGCCAAATTCTCAAAAAATTGTACCCGACGTTCCGCGCTGAGAACTCTTTCATGAGATGGCTTTTTGGACCCAAACCACTTAAGAACTTTACTGGGCTTGCTATCTGCTACCAGCGCCCATTGCATCGTTCCTGTTTTTGGATTCTTTCTCCTGACCAACATGCTACTATTCTCCTACTACAAAAAATTGACCATTTACTACATATTCGCAAAAAAAGCGTAACCACAACCAATTTAAGTTTATAATTAAAACATAATATACTTATTTAATTTGATTATATTATCTTTCTTATTATATATAGATCATTATTGATCTAACAACAGAGAACCCGGACTAGGCAGCTAGGAAAAGAAAGAAAAACGTAATAATTACGCATATTTACAAAGTCCAGACGCACCAATACGAAAAGTGTATTTTTGAATAAAAATCACCCTTCGTATTTATGACTCCAATTTTTTTAAATCCCTGAAGCCGGGATTAACTAACCTGCCGAAATTATTCGGCTTTCCAAAAAATCTTGTTGTTAGATCAATGATGATCTTTTCTATTGAGCACTACGCCTTCTTGCCTTTTTTTACCTCGCAGTATCAAGGTCCCAGCTCATGCAAAGATAACGAGGTGTGCAAAACGCACAGAGATTACTATACCATACTTTTTCAAGAAAACAGGGCAGGTCATTGTTTTTTTCTTAATGCCCGCCTTAAATTTTCTAATCTTCTGTGTAACTTTCGGATTTCCCACCGTAATTGATAATTTTCAGCCATTAGACCTGCGGACAATTCATCTAAACATCGGCCATTGGGTAAAATATATTTCCCAGCTGGTTGATTTTTTGCCGCTTGGGTATTCCAGGTCATGTAATGGGTGTATTCGTGTGTTAAGGTATCCCACCGGCCTTTCAGATAATATACGGTATTGGTTTTATAATCAAAAAATCCGTTAATTTTCCGTATTTTAGCCTTTGGATATAATTTATGATGCATTGCGGCTAATTCTTCTTTAGTACAAGAAACCGTGGCGGGGCGCGGCAATGTTAAATCATACTGACATAATTCTCCGGTATGTCCGCTCAAATGTTGCTTTAGAGTAAATTTCACATATTCATATGAATCCTTTTCCCAAGCTTCCCTATTTTTTTCTACTACAAAAATAAACGGGGCTTTAAACCATTTAACGGGAGTAAACCATTTTGCATGGGCATATCCTGCCATCCAGCCTAATAACACCAAAGCTAATACACAAATTATAAGCGTTTTCATTTAAAGACTCCTTTTTTTGCTTGCTTTCCTAAATTTTACTTGCTAGAATAGGGCAAAGTCAAGTAAAATAGTAGATAATTTTTATGGAGGATTGTTTAATGAAAAAATTGTTGGTAGCTATGTTTTTGATTTCATTAGCTTTTTTTGTATCATGCGATGATGAATTCTACCCATGGGGCTTTCCATTTGGCACTACGATGGGTATTGATTGTCCCATTCCAGTGCCCACTCCGGCTCCGGACGGTCAAGATGTAATGCCAGCTGACGATCAAGATCAAGATGGGGATGGGGAAGATGACGGAGTTCCGGCAGGGGAAGATGGTTGTTTGGAAACTCAATTTGCTATTTGTCATATTCCGCGTGGGAATCCGGATAATTATTTCACTATTTGTGTAGGCAGTGAAGCGGCAGTCGAAGCGCATTTGGCTCATGGTGATATTGAAGGATATTGTGAAGATATCGAGTTTGAATAACCTTTGAATAAAGGAGAAATATCATGGATCTTTATCCTTTTATTAGTGTTCCGGGATGGGCGTTAATCACTCTTTTGGTTTTGGCCCTTCTCTTAGATTTTTTAGCTTATCGGCGAATAAGCAAACGATTAAAGCATCTGGAAAACGAAGCATTTGTCGCAGCTGATGTAGAAAATGAAGAAGTGGATGAATCCGGAGAATCAGGAGCCACGGACTTGATTTTGGAAGAACTTGCTTCTGATATTGATGATTTGGAAGCTGTAACCTCCGATTTGCTTAAAAGAATGGTTCGGATTGAAAAAACCTATGTGCGCCGCAAAACCGGCCCCAAGAAGAAATCAAAATGATGTTGGCCGGCATTTCATTTGGAATCTTAATTTTAAGTTTGATTTTCAATATCTACATATTGCATCAGCGCATGGATAATTTGGAAAAACAATTAAAAATTGTATTACAAATAGTCCAACACGTTCAAGAATCGGTAAAAGAGGAGATTATAAAAGATGTATAATAAATCGCACGCCGCAGTATTGCGCATCTGCCAAGAAGAGGCAGAAAAAAGAGGATATAATGGAACTGATGTTACCAGCTATACCTTTAATTTTGCTGATTTGGATGACCAACGAGTGATGGTTAAATTACATGGCGGGCATTCTTTTTCATTTCCAATTGACCGGCTCCGGCAGGATACTCAATTCATGGCTGCGGCGGAAGAATCTGTCAATTTAAAAGATGAAAACTAAAATTAAAAATTGGTTGTCTCCTCTACTCAATCGGGAGGAGAAAGATAATTTAAAAATCCTGGCCACTATAGGATTATGGTCTCTTCCTCTGGTGCCTGTAGTAATTGCGGTTATTTTTCCGCATTGGATTTTTTGGTGCATATTAGTGAATGTTTGGATGATTTGGTCTGCCTTATTTTTTCAATTTACAAAATTGATTTCTTTGAAAAAAATAAACATGGTAAACAATAGAAATCTGGAATTGATGTCAAAAGCTGATAATTCTATTTTTACAAGCTTGGAGTCAAAATTAAGCACGTTAGATTCAAAACTGGGGGCTTTAACAAATCAAGTCTCCAGCTTGAAAATTGAACTAGAGTATGTGGCGTCCGCGACCGAATCGAATAATTCCGATATTTCTCAATTACCAAATCAAATTCGTTTACTAACAGATCAAATAAACAACACGTTAACAGACATAATGAGGTTAATGGATGAAAAGTAATACCGGAATAGTGGCTGGAATATTTGGATTGATATTACTATGTGGTTTATGTATTTTTGGTTGGTTTGTGGTGCAAAAATTAACTGATTTGGCCAATACTCTAAAGGAAACACAATCTGAAAAAATAAAAAAACAAACTGAAGAAGAATCGTTTAAATCTCAACAAATTACATATAAAGTACGGCGGGGTGACTGGCTTTCACTCATTGGATCAAAATTTAATGTTGATTGGAAAGAAATTGCAAAATTAAATAACTTAGTTGCCCCATATATTCTTCATGTCGGACAAATTTTAATTATCCCTGGCATTAACCCGGAACAAATTCAACACTATATTCAGATTCTAAAACCTAATATTGAGACCATTAAAAAAGTTAAATTAGCTAATTACTACGCTTTTTTATGTAATAAATATAAATTAAATCCAAAAGTATTTGTTTCAATTGCCTATCAAGAAAATTCATTTCATTATAGTGGAATATCGGGAAATGATATTGGGCACATGCAATTGAATTATTATTGGCAATTTGTAAAAAACGGTAGGGCTGAAAAATATACAATTGAAGAAATTAACACAAATTGGAAATTAAATGCTGAATTGGCGGCGCAATATTTGATTGAGTGTGGAAAAAGACATCCAAGAAAAAATCCACTTCCGAGTTGGGTATGTTATAATTCTAAAACATTGGAAAATCAAGAAATTTATTTCCAGAGTGTTGCCCGGCATATTGGGAGATTAACATGAAAGTAAATAGATTGGAATACGAGACAGCTTGTGAAGTGCCAAATGGCCAGAATAAACTTACTTCTTTGAACTTAGAAGTGGAGTTGGATAAACAAACGATTTTTCAATGGAGAGACCGTTTTATCCATTTTACTGAAGAACAAGAGATTGAATCGGTGTCTTTGGAATTGATACCCCATTTAGATGCGCCCCCTAAGATAACAATTAAAACCAAAATACACTATAGAAAATAATCAGGGACTCCCATAGTATGAATCCCATGTTCCATCGTTTTTTAAGGGGTTTTGCTGTTTTTACCCTTTTTTGGATTTAGTTATGGGAGTCCTCTTTTTATATTGGAGGAATATTTATGCAACCCAAACGTCCCCCTTCTTGGGATAATGATATTGATGAAGAGTGGTTTGAGGATTTGGATATTGCTGATGATCCATCCACTGATCCCGGCATCATTGATGATTTAGAGGATGTGGATGATGAGCTGGAAATTTGGGATGAAATCGAAGATTATGATGAAGATGATGATGATTTTTTATGATATTGGGGGTGTTAATTTTCTACTAGACAAATATGGCAAAATTTGGTACTCTGGGAGAAGAGATATGAAGGAAAGAGTTTATGAGGGACAGCGAAAAAAAAGCCCAGAGAATTGTAGAAAATATAATCGAAGATTTGACTGTTAATTATCGTTGGTTTACAAGAGGTTGGCGACGTTTAACTTCACAGCAACAAGAAGATTTAGCTAAAATTTGGCAAAATCTGGTGATTATGGAGTTAGAAGATCCGGCCAGCATATTTCCCTATGGCTACACAGGACCAAAAGAAATTCGACAAACACAGAACTAGAGTAATTGTCATGAATCCAGCTGAATTTATGCGCCGTCAAAAATTATTTGCTACTGAGACGAGAAAAGGCGGTCTTTTTGATCCGGTTCAACAGCTCTATTGGTGGCATGGTTGTCAAGTATTGGTGGATAGAAACTTGCCGGATGGAATTTTGGAAATACGCCCCAAATTCAGGAGAATTATATGAAACAAAAAATTTGGCAAAAACGTTTTTTGGAGCTGAAACCAAAATTACAAGAACTAAAAAATTCTTATGAAACTTTATTTCAGCAATTTGAATCTTATAAAAAAGAAGCCAAAGCTGAAATAGCTGCTTATCGGGCAGAAAATGAGTTATTCCGAAAACGGTTAAATGAAAATCATTTACCAACCCATACAGACGAACTAGCTGCACAGGAAAGTAAGAAAAGTGATATCCCCCCAAGCCAAATTATTGAAGAAAATAAAACATAGTCTTCATGATCTGCGCTATAAAGTAGATTCGATTGAGGCTATGTTGCATGATGTGCCAATCGAAAGATTGGAGGATTTTCTTTTTTATTTAGAAGCGGCGTGGGATGTTCCGGGATTAACCGCAGGACCGATTAAAAGAAAGAAAAAACGTGGGCATTTTATTAGATAATCATTTAAAAGCATTACATCTGAAACAAGCTGCCAAGCGAAAAATTCAGGTGAATTTGGATGCATTATGGAGATTGGTGCATTGTAGTGATGAACGCTTACTCACAATGGAGTTTTTGGATAAAATCAATACTATTATTTTGAGTTTATGTAATAAATTTGAAAAGTTAAAAAAATGAGTTTACATATTATTGATGGCAATCAATCAATTTCCACATTAAACTACAGTCTGAATTACGGTGTTTGTGCTTGGGAAGGTATTCGAACTTATTGGGGTAAACCATTATTTTTAAAAGCCCATATAGAACGTTTATATAGAAATGTAGAAGAATTAAAGATTTTAAATTATGATTTTGATCTCCTGAGAGATGAAACACGAATTCGTCAATTTATAGAAGCCCACCATATAACTATAACATTTGGGAATTTTGGTTATTTAAGACCTATTATTTATACGGATGTTACGGAAAAAACTCTGCCTAAAGATGGTTTTCCAGCTAAATTGGATATTCATTATATGCCGGTACAATCCACTTTAAACGGCCTGTCAAAATTTATAAATATGGGATTTAATTTTTCAAAAGATTTCATTCGAAATCGTAATCATGATAAATTTTTGAAAATTTCTCCCAATTATTGGCGTGTGGACCGAGCCAAATATTTATTGCCCATAGAGGTGGATGAAGTATTATTTCATGATGGCCGGTATGTGATTGAAGGAGGATTTTCTACTCTTTTTGCGGTAGATAAAAGCGGACAAATTCTTACTCCAGAACTGTCGGCCAATTTTTTATTGGAGGGCATTACTAGAAAATGGATACTGGATGAGTTTAAAGTAAAGCAAATTAGAGGATTTCCGCTGAATATGGGGTACTTTGAAGATAATATTACTGAATTATTTATAGCGGGAACCCATGCTGAAATAAAATCTGTAAAGAATTTATGGTATGCCAATGAAAATATTCAAGCCGCTGCTAAAATTGGAAATGGTACCACTCCCATAGCTGATGATATTCGAGAACGATATTTTGATTATATATGGAAGGTATGTAAATGAATAGAAATCAATTAGATAGAATGATTCAGCATTTTACCGCTATTTATCACACCAAACCAGTAGAAATTCGTACTAATACGAATACCTTTGGTGATTTATTTTATAACCAAAAACCGGGCCAAAAAAATAAATTTGGTTGTATTACTTATAAACATGCCAATCAATCCGTGGCCACCTATGATGGAATTGTGTATCTACGTAATGATAAATTAGGCTATAATGAAGTCGAATTAGTGAGTCCGCCCCATGCGGCCAAATATTTTGCCGATTCTTTTAATGACGGTCCTATTGTCGAGGTGAAAAATGCCATCAAAAATTGACCCTAAACAACTACTGACTAATATCAATGAAGCTTTGGTAAAACAAGTGCTTAAAATCATTGGAACTTTTATGATAAATCATGTCGGTACTTTGGAAGATGATATGGCTGATCTATTAGCTGATTGTAAAGAACAAAAATTACAACAAGATCCGAAAACCTATGAACAATACGATCATGAAGATTGGAGCGAAAAAGATAGAGATTACGCATATTTAGAAGGCAGGTTGGTTTCGTATCAATCTATTTCTGATGAAATCCGTAGGTTTATGGCTCAACTGGACATCATTGTATGACAGACAATAAGGATTTTTGGGATAAATTAGATTTGACTCCTGTGCCAGAATGCTTTAATATAGAGAGAGCAACTGAGCTTTTAGGTGAAAAATATTTAGATATGGCTCTGTTCACCCATAAGGCTGGTGCCCCATCAATGGATGCGTTGGTGGGTAAAATGACTGAATTACAACGTGCTTCATTTATCTATGGTACGGCGGTCGGTGAATTTCGATTAGCCGGTTTGGTGTTTGCGGAAATTGCGGGCCGGCACCCAAACCAAAAAGATTTTGATAGGGGTGTAAAAACAGTACGTGAAAAAAGAAGAAAGGAGAAAAACGATGGATGATAGTTTTGCTAATTATTTAAACAGCAAAATTGAGTATTGGGATTCTACCTATAAAAGAGCTATGCAGGAACCACCAAAACGATTACAAAGTTTTCGAGCAGCTGCTAAATTAGGTAGTTTGCGCAATACACGGGATGTATATTTAAGTTTACAACGAGGATCAAATAATGAAAAAACCGTTATTAAAATCACTCAGAGAATTTCTTGTAAATGAATTAACTGAGGATGGTAAAGCTTTAATTGTAATGCCGGCTGATTATGAATCTGATGGCCTTTATTTGTTAGATTGCCGTTTGGTTTATCTTTTGATGCATTTAATAGGGCGTAGTTTGTCCTTTGAGGATTTTGATGAAATGATGGGGCAAATTATCATTGAAATGGCTATTGAAAAAGGATTTCTGGAATGAAAAATATAATTCGTTATCCAATCTGTGATTTAGCCTCATTCATAATGAATTCCAATAAAATAGAAAATATCAATTATTCTTATCAAGATACTGAAAATGTTATCAAGGAATGGCACCGCCTTATTGATCCGGTGGAACGGCAAATGTTTGAACAAACTACGCCTTGTTATATAATTCAACATTACAAAGCTTTGCATTGGGCCTTACAAACTTGTAGTGTTATGACTTGGGATCAAATTTTAAAAATGCATCAAATTTTAATGAAAGGTCAATTAGGTCCCCATGAGGCCGGTTTACCAAGACGAGTACAAGTATATATCGGAGAACATATTCCTCCAGCTCCGGGCGAAGAGTTAATGGCCGCCATACAAAAATTTATCCGGTGGATGGAACAAAATTTAATTTTAAGTAAATCTAAAATAAGACGATTACGAGTACAAACAAATTTGAATCGGGGGTTGTACATACAAGTTTATGAGGCTCATTGTCGCTTTGAGAGTTTACATCCATTTTTAGATGGGAATGGGCGTTCGGGACGTATTTTTTGGTTATCTCTTTTACATTATTATGGTTTTGAATTCAATGAGATAGATATTATGGATAGATGGGACTACTATAGATCCTTAAATCAATTCCATCAGTGGGAAAAAATAAAAGATGTTACTTGGTTTCCGCCGAGATTGTATGCTGGAGAAAATTCATGAGCCAATATCATAAAATTCAATCTGCGTACAAAAGAGATCCGGAAACAAAATTTTCTACGTTATTGGAAGGTGAGTATTCAGAACCGGAATTTGAGTTGTTAAAAGACTGCCTTTGGACTTTTACAGAAAAAGTGGATGGAACGAATATACGTGTGTATTGGAACGGCGTAGCCGTTCGGTTTGAGGGCCGCACGGAAAAAGCTAAAATTCCACCGTTTCTATTGGAAGCTTTAAAGCAAATATTTCCGGAAGACCAATTAAAGAAAGTATTTCCTGATTGTAATGAAGAAAAAGAAATAATTCTTTATGGTGAAGGATATGGAAATAAAATCCAAAAAGTCGGTAAAAAATATTTACCAAATAGCCAAGGATTCATTCTTTTTGACGTAAAAGTTGGCCATATCTGGCTCACACGAACAGCAGTAGACTTATTAGCGGAACAATTGAATGTGCCAGCAGTACCTATAATTGGAGTCGGCACCCTCGATGTAATGGTGGAAATGGTGCGAAATGGTTTTAAATCCAAACTAGGTGATATGGAAGCGGAAGGAATTGTGGCCCGCCCTGCAATTGAGCTGCGTAATCGAATGGGTCAGCGTATTATTACCAAGATTAAAGCGAAAGATTTTAAAAAATGAACGAATTCCAAAAGGAAATGCAAAAAAATATTATCGCGCTTTATAAAACAAAACAAGATATGTTAGAAAATCATGTTCGGGAAGGGTGTATTTATTGTAAGAAAAAAGCAATTGAGATTAAAGAATTTCAAGATCAACCGGGAGTGGAATACATGATTTTTGCTTGCGGCTCGATGCTGAAAATAACTGAAAAACGTCATACTGAAAAGCATTCCTTTACGATGACTTGGGATAGAACTTTCTTACGGAAATGTTAAAATGCATAATATTTGGTTTACAGCCGATCAACATTTTTGGCATAAGTCGATTATTCGACATTGTAATCGCCCATTTCCGTTCCTAACTCAGATGCACAGAGCCTTAATTGATAATTTTAATGCGGTAGTGACTAATAAAGATCATATTTATCATCTAGGTGATTTTGCCTTTATAAATAATGTTCCGATGGTGAAAAAAATTTTTAAAGAGCTTAACGGTAAAAAACATTATATTATTCCTGGAAATCATGATCGTTGGCTTCGAAAATTAAAACGGGAGGGGGAGTCTATTTATCGATTAGAGATTTTAGAACCCATACATGAATTAAAATGGGAAGGACAACGAATCACTCTTTGCCACTATGCTATGCTTACCTGGCCTGCGGCGCATCGTGGCAGTTGGTGTTTATATGGTCACTCACACGGAAATCTTAAACCAGAGAAAGGACGACTTATGGATGTGGGAGTGGACTCGCATAATTTTTATCCTATTAGTTTTAACCAAGTAAAAGAATATATGGCCACCCGCATACCCTGGGAGGTGGACCACCATAGAGAGGAAAAAGGCAATGGCTAGAATCATTAGAAAAGGGGATGGGGCTAATGTCCCGCTTGATTTTGGAGTGCCTCCTGGATATACCATTTATTTATCCGGTGGCATGGAATATTCATCTGATTATGGAATGGGTTGGAGAGATAAAATTGTACAAGAGCTTTCTGAGACCGGTTTTAAATTTTATAATCCTTGCGAAGAAGAAAAACCTATTTTAAAGCACCATGGAGTAAAAGATCCAACTGAGCTCTTTAAAATGAAAACATGGAAAGATTTACCAAAAGCAGTAAGCGTGGTCAAGGATTTTTTGATTAAAGATAGAAATGTTATTTATCAATGTAACGCTCTGATAGTATATTACGACAAATCTACGCAGCTGGGTGGTGGTACTGCAATGGAACAAGCCTGGGCGAATGAGGGAGTGAATGAACAGCGGCCCATTTTCTTTGTCATGGGTATTGGATTTGAACTCAAGAATGTTTCATTATCCATGTTGGCCATGTCTGATTACATTTTTGAGGATTTAAAAGACTGCATTATTTATTTAAAAAGAGCGAGGGAACTTTATGACCATGTTACCTAAAGATGTATTATCGAAAATTGACTTTGCTAGATTAGATCCGTGCCACTCTCTTTTACATATTCAAAAAGCTTGCAATTTAGCTTTGGATGTTGGCTTTCGTGGAGTATGTGTTCATCCAAAATTTATTGGCGTTACGAAATTTATGTTGGAAAATAGCACAATCAAAACTATTAGTGTGGTGGATTTTCCCCATGGTGGTAGGAATACTTCCATGCGCCTAAAGGACGTGATGGCTTTTCATGATTTAGGTGCCGATGAACTAGATATTGTTATGAATATCAGTGAAGCGAAAGCTGGAAATTGGAATCAAGTGTATGATGATTTAGTAGTGGTCGTAAAAGCAAGTTATGTGCCCGTCAAAATTATTGTGGAAACTGATCTTTTAGTTGAAGATGAAAAAATTAAAGCTGCGGAAGTTGTGCTGCAAAGTGGCGCCCAATATCTTAAAACTGGAACTGGAACGGTAAAAAATGGATTAGGTGCGTCCATTAGTGATATCAGATTATTTGCCGAAATCCTTGGGGATCATTGCGGCATTAAAGCCAGCGGTGGAATCAATAGTCGTCGCCAAGTATTTGATTTACTCGGATCTGGGGCTACAATTATTGGAACTTCTGGAATTTGGGATATGTAAAATGGCGGTTAATTTTAGAGAAGATGAAGTAAATGTTGAATGTGATATTTGCGGCGTATTTTTAATTGGCCTGTCAAAAAAGAATTTAACTGTACAAGAGGCTGTCGATTTTGCAAATCGTTACCGTGGATCAATATTTTGCAAGAAATGTGATACAATTCCAGAAAAAATTCCGGAAAACGAAACTTTACATTAGGATAATTTATGACGGATAGAGAATTAGCATATGACTACTAATAAAATTCAAACCAAAGAAAAGAAGAAAGCTGGAACCAATTGGGGCAAACCCACCAAATTTGAACAAAAAATGGGGAATAAAAAGTTGCGGAAAGAAGCCAAGCAAAAAGCAAAAAAGAAAAAAGGCCAACAAACCAAGAAAAATAAGTACAAAAACAAGTCTTTTCAAAAGAAACTGGTTAAAAAATTGGC
>Ga0180437_10000659_pt1 | contig 63636 bp, 50 predicted proteins | sample SS_ome_4_FD_132410 | JGI IMG/M metagenome (GOLD analysis project Ga0180437, IMG submission 132410) | Hypersaline lake sediment archaeal communities from the Salton Sea, California, USA - SS_3_D_1 metaG | ecosystem: Environmental > Aquatic > Non-marine Saline and Alkaline > Hypersaline >...
CCCCCTTTGGCTGCTCGCCATCCTGCCCGCCGCCGACGCCACGGCCCGCCACCTCTGGCTCCGCTGCCTGGCCCTGGCCGCGTTGGTTCTCTCGGTCCTCTCGGTGACGTACCCCACGTGGAACCCGTGGACGCATCCGTGGCTGATGGTCTGGTTTCATTACATGGGGTGGATTCAGTAAGTAACAGCCACCAAAGAGGGACGGCTACGCGAGATTCTGCCGTCGAAGTGATCCGTTCCACGCCGGTTGACTGCATTTCGCCGACGGCGCTCACCCCCGCGATGCGTCACTCCGGGATGAGGAGCCGGACCTTTTCCACGGGGCGGGTGTGTCGGTCGAGGCGGCCCTGTTTGACGGCCTTGGCCATGTCGATGATCGTCAGCAGGGCGTAGTCGAAGAACTGCCGGTAGGCGTCGCAGAAGTAGCTCTCGCGGTTCGACGGGCCTTCGGCCAGGCGGGCTCGGTCCTTCAGGCACCCGCCCCGGCAGACCTTCAGAAAGCAGCAGTCGAGGCACTTCTTCGGCAGGCTTGCCTTCTTGCGGGCGAAGGCCCGTTTCTTGCCGGCGGCGGCCAGCTCGGCCAAGGGCGTCTCGGCCACGTTGCCCAGTCGCCACTCGGGCTCGACGAAGAACTCGCAGCAGAAGGCGTCGCCGTTGTGCTCGACGACCAGGAAGCCCTCGCAGTGCGTGCTATAGGTGCAGACGCTGTGCCGGCCCAGGACGAAGAAGCTGGTCAGCGAATCGAACTCGCGGACGTTGAGCTTTTCCGGGCCGTAATCGCACCAGAGGTCGAACAGCCGGCAGAGGAAATCGCCGTACTGCTCGGGCGTGATCGAGAAGCCGGCGGGCCGGCCGGTGGCTTCGTCGCGCTCGATGCAGGGGATGAACTGCAGGTACGTCAGGTCGTTCTCGACCACGAAATCGAACAGCTCGTCCGGGTGCCCGACGTTTTGGTCGTTGAGCAGGACCAGGGTGTTCATCTCGACGCCGTGGCGCTTGCAGCACTCGATGCCGCGCATGACCTTGGCGAACGTGCCCGCGCCGGAATGATCCAGGCGATAGCGGTCGTGGAACCGCTCGGGTCCGTCGATGCTCACGCCCAGCAGGAACCGGTTCTCGGCGAAGAAGCGGCACCAGCGGTCGTTGAGCGCCACGCCGTTGGTTTGCAGCGTGTTGCTGATCTCTTGACCGGGCTTGCCGTGTTGCTTCTGCAGCTCGACGGCCTTCTCGAAGAACTCGACGCCCATCAGCGTCGGCTCGCCGCCCTGCCACGCGAACCCGGCGATGGGAAACCCGAGCCGCAGGTAATCCCTCACCAGCCTGGCCAGCGTTTCTTCGCTCATTCGCTGCCTGCCCTGCCCGAACTCGGCGGGCCGGCCCTTGTAGAAGCAGTACCTGCAGTCGATGTTGCAGTCGGAGCCGGACGGCTTGATGAGAAGCGTGAAAGGCTGCATCTTCTTTCCGGCGGGGATTGGCGACTGGCGGGCATTGTACCACGATTTCGGACCTCTGCGAAGCGGGGAGGCACCGAGGACCGGCGCTCTTGCAGTCGCTCCGCCGGGCGATTAGGTTGGGGGAGACTGCCGGTTCCACGAAATCGAAAGGAGTGACCAAATGACGAAGTGCAGAGGCAAACGGGGTGCTCTTGCTGTTTTGGGGTTGCTGATCGCGATGCTCGCCGCGGCCGAGACGACGGGCGCGATCACGGCCGACGCGATCTACGACGCCACCGGAGTGCAGGGCGGCCTGGTCGTACACCTCGGGTGCGGCGACGGCACGCTCACCGCGGCGCTGCGGACTTCCGACCGCTACCTGGTTCAAGGTCTCGGCACCGACGCGGCCCAGGTGGCCGCGGCCCGTGAGCTGCTCCACTCTAAGGGGCTGTACGGACCGGTCACCGTCGAGGTCTTTGCCGGCCGGCACTTGCCCTACGTCGCCAACCTGGTGAACCTCGTGATCGCCGAGGAGCCGGGCGAGGTCACGATGGATGAGATCCTGCGCGTGCTCGCGCCGGGAGGCGTTGTCTACGTGCGCCAGGGCGACGGCTGGCAGAAGACCGTCAAACCGCGGCCGGGGGACATCGACGAGTGGTCGCACTTCCTCCACAACGCGGGCGGCAACGCGGTGGCCGAGGACCGGCAGGTCGGCCCGCCGAAGCGCCTCCGCTGGGTGGCAGGGCCGCGATGGTGCCGAAGCCACGAGTTCCCCAGCAGCGTGAACGCCGTGGTCACCGCCGGAGGGCGCATCTATACGATCTTCGACGAAGCACCCACCGGGGTGTATCGGAAACTCCCGCAGCGCTGCCAGCTCATCGCGCGGGACGCCTTCAGCGGCGTGCTGCTCTGGAAGTTGCCGATGCGCGACTGGCAGCCCGAGTTCGGCACCGGTACCGGCGGCCGATGGGGCATCCACCACACGATCCCCCGGCGCCTGGTGGCCGAGGGGGACCGCGTTTACGTCACGCTCCGGTTCCTCGACTCGCCCGTCTCCGTGCTCGACGCGGCCACCGGCGAGATCCTGACCGAGGCCCTCGAGGGCACCCGGGGCACCGACGAGATGATCCTCTCGGACGGCGTGCTGATCGTGAAGGTCACCGAGGGACGCTCCGTGCCGGCGACCGACCGGTTCGGCAAGGACGCGCTCGACGACACGCTCGCCGCCGTGGACGTGGTCACCGGCAAGCCACTCTGGCGCCACGAGGGGGCGCGCGTCGTGCCCTATGCCCTCTCGGCCGGGGCCGGGCGAATCGTCTCCCACAACATGGACGAGCTGGTCTGCCTCGACGCGCGGTCCGGCGACGAGGTTTGGCGCACGCCAAACCGCATTCCCGCGACCGTTGGCGGCGGCAGCACGCTGGTCATCACCGACGGCGTGGTCCTCTTCCACGGCAACGGCGAAACAGCAGCGCCGGCGGCGAAGAAACCGGGCAAGCGGGGCCAGGGCGGGCTCTACCTGACCGCGCTCTCGCTGGATGACGGCAAGCAGCTCTGGCGCCATCCCGGCGGCCGGGGCATGGCCGCCGCCTGCACCCAGCCGACCGACCTGTTCGTTTGCGACGGACTCGTTTGGTGCGGCGGCTCGTTGCAGGGCCGCGACCTTCGCACCGGCGAGGTGAAGAAAACCCTGTCGATCGGCCAACTGATCTCGCCGGGGCACCACTACCGCTGCCACCGCAGCAAGGCGACCGAGCGGTTCCTGATCTGGCCGAAACGCGGGGCCGAGTTCATCGACACGGAGGGTGACGCCCACATGCGCAACGACTGGCTCAGGGCCCCGTGCTTTACAGGGCTCACGCCGGCCAACGGGCTGTTGTACGTGCCGCCCAGCCAGTGCTTCTGCTACCCGGGCGTGAAGGTCTACGGCTTTCTGGCCATGTCGGCCCAGCCGGGCGAGGAGTTGAAGCCCGCGGGCGACGCCAACCTCGAGCGCGGGCCCGCCTTCGGGGCAACCTCGAATCTAGGTTCCGGCCCCGACGACTGGGTCATGCACCGCAACAACGCCCGGCGAAGCGGGTCCACCAAGACGGCCGTGCCCGCCGAACTCGCCACAAAGTGGGAGGTCGACCTGGCCTGTCAGGGTTCGCAGCCGGTTGTTTTCGGCGATCGGCTCTGGGTCGCCGAGAAGGACGCCCATCGCATCCGTTGTCTCGACGCGACGAACGGGCAGGAGGTCTGGAGCTTCACCGCGGCCGGGCGCATCGACTCGGCGCCGACAATCCACGACGGCCGGGTCCTGTTCGGCTGCTGCGACGGCTCGGTCTACTGCCTGCGGGCTGCCGACGGGGCGTTGGCCTGGCGTTTCCGCGCGGCGCCAGATACGCGCCAAGTCGTCTCCTACGGCCAGCTCGAATCGGTCTGGCCGGTTCACGGCAGCGTGCTGGTGCAGGACGGCGTGGTCTACTTCGCGGCCGGGCGGTCGTCGTTTCTCGACGGCGGCATCCTCGTTTACGGGCTCGACGCCGCGACCGGCAAGGTGCTTTACCACCATGTGCTCGAAGGGCCCCGGCCCGACGCCGTGAACGAGACCGGCAGGCCATTCGCCATGGAGGGGGCGCTGCCCGACCTGATCGTTAGCGATGGCAAGGACCTCTACATGCGGCGGATCAAGTTCGACGCCAAGCTGAATCGCCTGCCCACCAAGCGCGAAAGCGACCTCGGCGAGCTGGACATGGGTGCGGACCACCTGGTCGCCACGGGCGGGTTCCTCGACGACAGCGGTTTCGACCGGCTCTTCTGGATGTACGGCCACCGGTGGCCCGGCTTCTATTTCGCCGAGCACGCGCCGAAGAGCGGGCAGCTCGTGGTCTTCGACGAGAGCACCACCTACGCGGTGAAGTACTTCTATCGCCGGATCGTGTGGAGCCCCGCCTTCTTCCCGGCCGAGCACGGCTACCTGCTCTTTGCTGACGACAACGACAACGAGCCGATCCTGGAGGAGAAGGGCCAGCCGGCCCGGGCCATCAAGTGGCTGCCCGACGAGACCTACACGGACAAGTATCGGCGCGGCGGACGCGGCGTCGAGAAGGGGAGCGGCTACCAACGCGCACGCCCGGCCAAATGGCAGGAGATGGTCCCCTTGCGCATCCGGGCCATGGTGCTGGCGGGCGAACGGCTCTTCGCGGCCGGGCTGCCAGACGTGGTGGACCCCGACGACTCGCTCGCGGCCTTCGAGGGGCGCCGGGGCGCCTCGCTCCAGGTCTTCTCGGCCGCCGACGGCTCGTTGGTCAAGGCCTACGCGCTTGAGTCGGCGCCGGCCTTCGACGCCTTGTCGGCCGCCCACGGACGCCTCTACCTGTCTACCCAGGACGGGAAGCTGATCTGCTTCGGCAGCGCGACCGGAGAGTAGACGAGCGGTCCACGGCTCGGACCGGGCTATTGCAGCTTCGGGCGCACGGGCTCGGCGCGGGCCTGGGCTTCGGCGTTTTCGTAGGCGCCGAAGAAGTCGGAGTTGGCGTCGAGCCAGACGATGACCCGGCGCAGCTCCTCCGGCGATAGCTTCACGTCGTAGTGGCCCTTGTCCAACAGCGGCAGCAGCTTCGACGCCCGGGCGCCGAACTCGCCCGGCACGGTGCGGGCCGGCTGCCAGCGGTCGTATTGGTTCTCGCGCCGGTCGTCGCGAGGCGTGCCGTAGTGGAAGGCGTACGGGTGGAGGTTGCGGTACGACGTGTACCAGAGGAAATTGTCCTGCTCCCAGTCCCCGGGGCGGAGGTCCGGCGGCTCGTCGTCGTCCCGGCCGTGGCAGCTCACGCAGTGCTTCTCGATCACGGGCTGCACCAGGCGCGGGAAGCTCACGGGATTGGCGCCCGGCACCTCCGGCCGGATTTCGGACGGGTCGCGAAGGAAGGCCAGCGGGGGGCCCGCCGAGTTCGCAACGGGCGGACGCCCCTTGCGCTCGTGACAGCCCACGCAGAGGAGCGTTTCGCCGCGCTGCACGTAGGTGGCGCTACGCATCGACTGCACGGCGCATCCCCGTTCGTCGAGCGCCTGGAAAAAGACCGACTTGCCCGGCGGCAGATAGAAATACGCGCTGCCATCGGCCTCGACCGGCACGGTCCCCAGGACCGCGCGCCCGCCCGTCTCCGCGCCGTAGCCGATCTGCGGGTGATGGTGCAGGGGCGTGCTCTTGGGCAGGACGTGGACGATCCTCAGGGCCCGGATCGTCACGCCCTCGGGGAACGGATAAAGACTCTCGTACACGTTGACCAAACCCGCGACAGCCTGCTCGGCGGTGCCATCGCCCGGCGCCGCCAGGGCGTGCTCATCGCCCACGGTATGAAACGTGGGTCTTTCCGCCAGTCGGGCGGGCGCTGCGGCGGGCGGGATGATCGGCGGGGCCGGACGCGGTTTGACGGGCACCGGCCCCAGGCAGCCGATCTGCGGGTCGCGATAGAGCAGTTCCCGGTTCCCAAAGGCATCAAGCAGGTAGATACCGTGCCCGTCGTTGCTCGGGGAGTAGACGCACAGGTAGTAGTGCTCGCTGAGCGGCCAGGCCGTGCCGTAGGAAAACGTGCCCCGCTCGGCGGTTTCGGGAAAGCCCACGTCGGGCGTGAGCCGGCTGACCGGGGCCAGGGCGTCGTCGTCGGGCACGCGCGGGTCGATCACGATCAGCGAGCCGTAGGCCTGCCAGTGGTGGGCCGACGCCGTGGCCACGTAGCGGTGCGAGCCGGGGATCGCGGCGACGCTGAGCTCCATGTCCGGGTTGAGGTCGTGGCTGGGCTTGAAGTTGCCGTGGATCGCGCGCGGGTCGCGACCGTCCGGGGCCGTGATCCACGGGTGGTGCGCCTGGTTGTGGCCGCGGTCCATGTAATCCCAGCGGGTGTAGACGATCATCCCGTTGGCGTCGGCCGACGGGTGCCACTCGTTCCCCTCGTGGTGGCTCAATCGCACCATGTTGCCGCCGTCGGCGTCCATGGCGTGCAGAGTAAACAGCGGCACGGGCCGGCCGTGGCAACGCCCGAATCCCCCGCGGCGTTCGGAAATGAACACGACCCGTCCGTCGGGCAGCCAATTGGGGTGCAGGTCGTTCCACGGCCCGTCGGTGAGCTGCACCAAGCCGGTGCCGTTGAGGTTCACGCGGAAGATGTGATACGATGTCTCCGGAGTCCAGGGGGGACGCTCCTTCATCTCCACGCCCCACTTGGGGTCGGACGGACGGGCGGCCGTGTAGGCGAAAAGCACGGTGTTCCCGTCGTAGGACAGGGCCGGCTGGAGGAACGAGCCCCCTTCCAGCGGCTCGCCTCGCAATCGCCCGTTCCCGACCGTCGCGCCTTCCAACACGTTGCGCAGGCGGGGCGAGGGGCCGAACGGCTCTTCCAGCACGAACAGCCCTCCCCCGGCCCGGGCGAAGTTCCCGTAGTACTGGTCGCACATGTGGTTGGCCGCGGCAAGCCGACGCTTGACAAACACGACCCCGGCGAAGTCAAGCAGCGGGTTGGACAGCGCGATCCGCCGCCGCAGCTCGCAGACGCGCCGGTATAGGGCGAACCGTTCCGCCTTGCGCGCCACGTCGAGTGCGGCGCCCCGGGCCTCCAGTTCCGACAGCTCGCCATCCGACGCCGCCCAGTCTCCCGCCGTGAGACTCTCCTTCAAGTCATCGAGGAGTGCCCGGGTGGTTCGCAACACGAAGTCGGCCGCGTCGCGGTCGGCTTCACGCATCACTGCCGCCGGGCGGAACGCGGTGTCGGCGACGCGGTTCCAGTGATCCCGATTGGCGATCAGCCCCACGAGTCGCAAGTAGTCCCTCCTCGCTTCGCGGTCCACGAGCGCGTTGCGCACCTCGGCGAAGGGGTGAACGGAGGACAACTCGCCGATGAGTGCTTCCTCGGCCGCGTCGTGCTCCCGCGACGGCAGAGGATGCGCTTCCTGCCACGCGCGCCACGCGCCGGCGACGGGCTCTTGCGCGCCGGCCTCCTTGCTCCCCGCACCGGCAAGCCGAAAAAGCATGGGCGCTGCCGCCAAAAAAAACAACGTGGTCCGGCATGATTTCCGCATGGCCGTCCCTCCGTTTGCGACGAAAAGGGGACGGGGCTGACTTGTGCGAAGCACCCTTCGGGCCGTTGAAAGCAAATTAGCCCCGTCCCCTTCTTGTTGCCGGATCACACGTCACACAGCCGCACCGCGTAGCGCAGCGCCGCCAGCTTGTCGGGCCAGGTGGGAATGAACTCCTGGGAGACGAAGCCGGTGTAGCCGGTGTCCAGGATCGCGCGGAGCACGGCCGGGTAGTTGATCTCCTGGGTCTCGTCGGGCTCGCCGCGCCCGGGGTTGCCCGCGATGTGGTAGTGCCCGATGTATTCCTTGTACTGACCGATGCGCCGGATCACGTCGCCGTTCATGACCTGCACGTGGTACACGTCGAACAGCAGCTTCATCCTCGGCGAGCCGACCCGCTTGATCAGGTCGATACACAACTCCACGTCGTCGCCGAAATAGCCCGGGTGGCCTTTCATGGGGTGCGTGTCGTCGCGCGTGTTGAGCATCTCCAGGCAGAGGTTGATCTTCTTCTGCTCGGCGTGGCCGGCGACCTGCTTCCAGCAATCGACGCAGTTTTGCGCCCCCTGCTCGTCGGTGACCCCTTCCTCGCGCATGCCGGTGAACGTGATCACGTTAGCGCAATCACATTCGACTGCCGCGTCGATCCCTTCGCGCAGCTTCTCGACGCAGAAGGCGTGGTTTTCGCGGCTGAAGGGGCCCTTCTTGAAACCGTGCCCGCCGGCCATCGTCAGCTTCATGCCCAGCTCCTTCAGCCGGGGGTAGTGGCTCCGGCCGATGTCCATGGCCGGCACGCCCATGCGATGGCAGGCGTCGATCAGCTCGTCGGTCGGCATGGGGCTAAATGGCCATCCGTACACCGACTGCTTGATGCGCCCGTTCTCGATATGGTAGTCCTCCGGCGGCACGTCGGGCTTCGGCAACGCCGCCGGCGCCACGCCCTCCTGCGCCAACGCACCGGCCCCGGCGCAAGCCGCGGCGGCACCGCCCAAGAAAGCACGCCGGGAAAGCGCGCCCCGTGATCGTTCGGTTATCGGCATGTCGAGTCCTCCCCTGCAAGGTTCGCGCCGGAGCGCCGAAGCCCCGGCCGCTCGGGCCGCGTAACGTTGCGGACGCATGAAGTACGACGGCCTTCCACGGCCGTCGCCGTCGCAGCGAGTTCCTCGACGGCCTTCCACGGCCGTCGCCGTCGCAGCGAGTTCCTCGACGGCCTTGGAAGGCCGTCGTACGAAGGTCTGCCTCGTTCGATTGAACTTGTTACCGGACCGCACGCACCGTGCCCCCAAAGGGAGCGTACCAGAACCGCTACCCCTTTCCAAGCGGCCGGCACACCGGCCTCCACCCCGCCGTGGTATGTCGTTCCCCCAGCACCGGCGAGAGGGGCATGGGCGCCGCTTGCGGGCGGACGCGGATGACGTATAGACTGGTCGGTTGGACGGCCGCGGCCCGGCCGGGTGCGGGGATGGTTGGTTCCCTTTTTTGTCACCGCAATTGTTAGAGGAGGGCGGAGCGATGCGAAGCGCAGTTGCGTGTTGGTTCGTGGCGTTGATGCTCGCGGCACCGGCATCGGCGCAAGATGCCTCGCGGGACGGTCCCGCACAGAACGTGATCCTCTTCGGCTGGGACGGGGCCCAGCGCGAGCACGTCCACCAGTGCCTTGAGCGCGGGGAGCTGCCCACGCTCAAGAAGCTCAGCGAAGAGGGCGCCTTGGTCGACGTCGACGTGATCACCGGCGCCACCGACACCAAGGCCGGCTGGAGCCAGATCCTTACGGGGTACAACCCGGAGACGACCGGCGTTTACAGCAACGGCCGGTATCGCGACATTCCCGAGGGGCTGAGCGTTTTTGAGCGCCTCAAGAAGCACTTCGGCGCCGACTTCGTGTGCGTGGCGGTGATCGGCAAGTCGGGCCACTGCGGCGAGATCAACGCGCCGTTCAAGAAGCGGCTCGACGAGGTCGGGAAGCCCAAGCCGGGTGCCCAGCCGCCCAAAGGCAAGAAGCCTCGGAGGCCGCAGCGTGGCAAGGTGGTCGAAGAGGACGGCGTGAAGTACCTCGTTTTCGAGGGCTCGCCCTACTACACCATGCACCAGAGCTGTGACGTCTGGGAGTTCGGGCTGGCCAAGGACGAACGGGTTGGCAACCGGGCCCTCGAGCTGCTCGAGAAGTACAAGGACAAGCCGTTCTTCTTCGTCCATTTCGCCGAAGTGGACCACAGCGGCCACGGCCACGGCGAGAACTCCAAGCAGTACAACGACGCCCTGATCTCCAACGACACCTGGACGGGCAAGATCATCGAGAAGCTCAAGGAGCTGGGCCTCTACGACAAGACGCTGGTCTACGTCACGGCGGACCACGGGTTCGACGAGGACAAGGGGAGCCACGGCTACGCCCCGTTCGTCGTCCTGGGGACCAACGACCCGAAGGTCGACCGGGCCGGAATGCGCCAGGACGTCGCTCCCACGATCCTGGCCCGGTTCGGGCTGGACCTCTCGAAGATCGAGCCGCCGCTGGACGGCGAGCCGCTCAGCCAGCCGGCCACCAAGCCGGTGCTGAAAGCCCCGGAGAAGAAGGGCGCCCCGAAGGGCCCCGGACCGAAGAAGAAGCCGGCGCCGAAGAAGCAGCCGGGTGGAGCGAAGAAGAAGGCCGCGTAGCGACGGTGGCTTCCAACCGTCGGAGCGGAGCCAAGTCGGCGGGATGACGGCGATCGCGCGATCGGGCCCTGCGCGATCGTCGCCCCGCCGATTTCTTAGCGCCGACCGGATGAGGCGCGGCGCTGAGCCGCGCCACCGGCTTTCGTTGGGCCGGTTCGGGCCCGCTTGCCGATGGCCGCCAGGTAGTTCGGATTGTCGGCCTGGCCGGTCAGCTCGTAGAGGAAGCGGCTGGGCTGGGTGGGCCGGGCCTTGCCCCATTTCTGGCGGCTTAGGGCCAGCGAAAGGGTCAGACGCTGCCGGGCCCGGGTTACGCCCACGTAGCAGAGGCGCCGCTCCTCGTCGACCGCCCCGCCCCCCTCGGAAACCGCCCGGTGGTGCGGCAGGAGCCCTTCTTCCATCCCCACCATGTACACTTCGGGGAACTCGAGCCCCTTGGCCGCGTGCAAGGTCATCAGCACCACCGCGTTGCGCTGCAGCTTGGCCTCTTTGTCGCGGTCGTCGTCCATGGTCGAGAGGGCCACTTGCTGAAGAAATCCGCCCACCGTGGGTCGCGGCGTACGCTCGGCGTAGGCACCCACCGACGCCAGTAGCTCGTCGACCGCTGCCAGCCGAGCGTCGCGGTCGTCCGGGTTCCGGTAGATCCGGGCCAGCTCGTCGCGGTAGCCGAGCTCCTCGACTAGCCCGCGCACCAGCTTCGCGAGCGGCACGTGCTTGGACTGTTCGCGGTACCGGGTGATCAGCTCGCGCAGGCGTCGGATGCCCTCCCGAGCCGCGTCGGGGACCCCGCCCATGCGCCCGGCCCGCCCGAGCACGTCCCATACCGGCTTGCCCGCGCCCACAGCGGTCTCGGTCAGCTTCTGCACAGTGGTCTGGCCGATGCCCCGGGCCGGGGTGTTGATCACGCGCAGCAGGGCGGCCTCGTCGCGCGGCTTGGCCAGGAGCTTCAGGTAGGCCATCAGGTCGCGGACCTCCTTGCGGTCGTAGAACGACATGCCGCCCACGAGCACGTAGGGGAGCTCGGCCTGGCGCAGCTCGGTCTCAAACGCACGCGGCTGCTCGTTGGTGCGGCAGAGGATGGCGAAGTCGCGCGGCTTGCGCTTTCGCGCGCGCACGCGCTCGGCGATCTCGCCCACCACGGCCTTGGCTTCCTCGGCCTCGTTTTCGCACTGGAGGATCCGGGGTTTGTCGCCCCGCCGCGCGCAGCGGAGCCGCTTGTCGTGCCGGAGCTTGTTGAAGGCGATCAGCCGGTTGGCCCAGGCGAGGATTTCCCGGGTCGAGCGGTAGTTGGTCTCCAGGCGCACGACCTTGGCCTCGGGCCAGTCGCGCTTGAAGCGGAGGATGTGTGCCACCTCGGCCCCGCGCCAGCCGTAGATCGACTGGTCGTCGTCGCCCACCACGCAGAGGTTGCGATGGCCCGCGGCCAGGGCCTTGACGATCCGGTACTGCACGGCGTTGGTGTCTTGGTACTCATCGACCAGGAGGTGGTCGAATCGCCCGGCCTCGGCCTCGAGGATCTCCGGAAAGCCCTGCAACAGCTCTTCGGTCAGCAGCAGCAGGTCGTCGAAATCGACGGCCCCCTGCGTCCTAAGCGTGTTCTGGTAACGGCGATACGCGGCGGCCGCCAGGTGATCCTTGTCGGTGTGGGCGGTGGCCGCTGCCCGGTCGGGCCGCACCGAGGCCGTTTTCCAACGGCCGATGCGCCAGATCAGCTCGCCGGGGCGCAGCAGCCCGTCGCCGGCGCGAATCTCTCGGAGCGCCCCCCGGGCCACTCCCTCCTGGTCGCCGCGGTCGTAGATGGCAAAGGCGTCGGGGTAGCCCAGGCGCCGGGCATGGCGCCGCAGCACGCGCACGCAGAGCGAATGGAACGTCGAGATCTCCGGCCGGGCGCGGAGCTTGCGCCCGATCAGCGCCAGGGCCCGCTCGCGCATCTCGTCGGCCGCCTTGTTGGTAAACGTGACCGCCAGAATCCGCGCCGGGCGCACGCGGCGGCGGATCAGCTCGGCGATCCGATAGGTCACCACCCGGGTCTTGCCCGTGCCCGCCCCCGCCAGGACCAGAAGCGGCCCCGAGGGCGTGGTCACGGCGTCGCGTTGGGCGGGGTTCAGGTCCATCTCGGTTCTCGGGGCACACGCCAAAGTGCCCCTCTTGCTCCGGGGAGCGGGTGTTTCGCGTAGAACCGGTGGATCGTACGTCCCCGGCGTCGGCGCCGAAAGGGAGGGGGCCCGGAGCACGCCCAAACCAGACCGCAGCAAGGAGGGAGCCACGCTTGCACGGTTGACTGACCTTGGCCCTTTGGGCGTGCCGTTGAGCCCTTGGACGTGGAGAAGACGGTCGGAGACCCGGCTAACGCCAACGCATGTTTCGATCCCTTGCTGGCCTTGGGGCCCCGCGCAGACAGATCAGCAAGGCAGTAGCAGGTGACGCAAACGGCGTGCTGGACGGCGTATTCACCCGGCTCCAGGCGTTCTATCGGCCCAGGGATTGACAGCAAGAAGTGAAGAGCCCCACCGGCAAGGACCGACGGGGCTCTGAGGTTCCAGATTGCGGGGCCGACCTACCTCTTCCGCCGATACGCTGCCGAGCCGATGCCGAGGGCTGCCAGCAGCGACCAGACGAGGAAGGTGGAGGGCTCGGGGATGATCTCGGGAGCGGTCGTGTAGTCCACCGACAGGCTCGGCCGAAGTGCTGAGTTCCCTTCCTCCTTGGAGTGAAGGTGGACGCTGTTATTCGGACCGCTGAGAATCTCAAGCCCGAAGTTGGAATGTGTACCATCAAGCCACTCTTGGACGAGGCTCGTAACGTCCCACGTGATAGGGCCATCATTAGGTGGATTTATGTTGCTGGTAGCATACGGGCTTGAGAGTTGCACTCCCGTCGTGCCGACTGCATCGCCGCCAGCGTTGGTCCAAGGGTTACCGCTGCTGCGGTTATTCCAGCTTACGCCGCCACTAGGATTCCCATTGTTCCATCCCTCGTCCGTTCCCTCGATCCAAGATTGGGTCACGCGAAACACGTCCATCGGTTGGTTGGAAGGATTACTCCCCCACTCGGTGTGGGCAGTCGTCGTCAACGTTGCCGAGTTCACAGTCGATGGTGTCGGTATCGCACTGAGATCAAACTGTAGCAAGCTACGGTCCCGACTTTGGTACAGACTCAGTAACGGGTCTGCTCCGTAGTTACTATTGGCGGTATCACTAATAATCCTCGCGTCCTGGCTGGGCAGCAGCAAGACGACGTCCGCAGCAGCCGGGGCTGAGAGGAGCGATAAGGCCACAACGAATGCTACCGCACCACACATCAATTTGTTCGAGTGTGCCATGTTATTCCCTTTCGCTAGAGCCTGGTGACGAGAGCCAACACCTCGTCCTCGTACTTCATTCCTAATTAGCCGCTCGGATCCGATTCCTGACACACAAATCCAAAGTTTTTCCGAAATTACCTCTAAGGTGGGGGTAAACTGCCCTGGATCTGGCCCATAACGGGGGTGTCGCCCGCGTGCATACGACACACATGAGGGGGCACGCATCGGCGTTTCCGGCCGCCATGCCCCCGAACGAATGCAACTTCACCCCCCAAAGTACCGACACGATCGGGCTGCCGGCACCTCGCCCCAGCGCTGGAAACCAAATGACCATAAGCACACACACCATGGATTTCTTCGAGCTACGTCGCCGCCCCGGCCCGAACGGCCACGACCGGGCGTTGCTGACCTACGCCGATGACCTGGACGAGGCACGCGCCCAGGCCACCCGGCCACCTTGACGCCCGACGTAACTGCGTCCTATACTTAGGGTTTCGTCGAGCGGCCGGCAACTGTTCGGAGGCCCGTTTGCCCAGCTACCCCACCACTAGAGGGATATCCGCGATGAAGAGCGAACGTCGTCACGAACTGGAAAAGAACGAGTTGGCCCAGTGGATTGCCGGCGTGTACAAGCGGTTCAAGCCCTACGAGAAGCTCGTGCTGGGCACGCTGGCCTTTGCCGCGGTCGTGCTGCTGATCTACACCGTAAGCGCCCGTTACTCGTCGGCCCGAAGCGCCGAGGGCTGGATCGAGTTCGACGAGGCATTCTCGCTGGGGGCGGGCGGGGCCAACTTCGAGGGCATCATTGACCGCTACGGCGACACCGACCTGGGCCACTGGGCCGCCGTGATCGCTGCCGACGCCTACCTCCGCTCCGGCTGCAATCAACTGTTCGTGAACAAGGCCGACGCCTTCCGCGATCTGAAGATGGCCGTCGAGCACTACATGAGCGTGCTGGAGAAGAGCCAGCACCGGTTGATCCGCGAGCGGGCCACGTGGGGGCTGGCCCGGGCACACGAGGCCATGGCCCGCGACCGCAAGGGCCTCGACCGCGCCGCCGAGGAGTACGAGCAGGTCTTCGCCAACTGGCCCGAGGGGGCTTATGCCGAAGCAGCCCGACGACGCTACGAGGACCTCAACCGCGAGAGCACCACCGAGATGTACCTCCGCTTCGCCGAGTACGAGCCCAAGCCGGCGTTCCTGGACGAGCCGGGCACGCCCGGCGAGCGGCCTCCCTTCGACCTCGACGCCATTCCGGACGACGCGCCGGTGTTCGAGCCGAGCCTGAAGCTGGACCTCGACGGTCCCTCGCGCGCCATGCCCGGGGCTGGCGCCGAGCAGAAGGACACGCCTTCGGAGGACGTGCCGGCAAAGGACGCCGATTCTGACGACGCCGCGAGCCAAGACGTTTCCGCGCCCGAGGGCCCTGCCCCTGAGCCGACACCGGCCGAGCCCGCCGAGTCCTCGGAGCCCGGGCCGGCCCCCGACGCACCGCCGGCCGACGCGACCCCGCCCGACTCCGATGCCAAAGAGGCGCCCGCGCCGGCCGCAGACGAAAGCTGAGAGGCCCGCGCCCGCGTTTTGCCCGTCTTCCGCCATGCCCGCTCGCCAGCTTTCCCCCGAGCCGGTCGAGTTGCTCGTCGAGCCTGCCGACGAGGGCGAACGGCTCGACGCCTTCCTGGCCCGGCACTTCACGGACTACAGCCGGGTGCATCTCCGCCGGGTGATTACCGCGGGCGGGGTCCGGGTGGACGACCGTGGCGGCAAGCCGGCCTACCGTCTGAAGGCGGGCCAGCGGGTCTTCATCGTCCTGCCCGAGCTGCCACGCGAGGCCCCCGTGCCCGAGGACATCCCGCTGGAAATCCTCTACCAGGACGAGCACCTGGCCGTGGTCAATAAGCCGCCGGGCATGGTGGTCCACCCGGCCCGGGGGCACTGGTCGGGCACGTTGGCCTCGGCCCTGCAGCACCACTTCGGGCGCGGGCTGAGCTCGGCCTGGGGCCCCTCGCGACCCGGCATCGTCCACCGGCTCGACCGCGACACCAGCGGTGCGATCCTCGTTGCCCGCAGCGACCAGTCGCTGGCCAAGCTGGCGGCCCAGTTCCAAGGCCGTTCGATCGAGAAGGAGTACTTCGGGCTTACGGCCGGCTGCCCCGACCGGGACCGCGACGTGATCGACCGCCCCATCGGCTTTCACCCGCACGAGCGCGAGAAGATGGCCATCCGCCGCGACGAGGCGCAGAGCCGCCACGCGGAGACGTTCTACGAGGTGGCCGAGCGGTTCGACGGGTTCGCCGCGATCCGGGTGGTGCCCAAGACAGGGCGAACGCACCAGATCCGCGTACACCTGGCGCACGCCGGCGCCCCCGTGCTCTGCGACCGCCAGTACGGCGGCCGGGCCCGGATCACCCGCGGCGAGATCCGCCGCGACCCGGGCGATACGCTCGTGCTCCTTGCCCGCCAGGCCCTACACGCCGCCCGGCTGAAGTTCACCCACCCGGCCACCGGCGAAACCCTCGAGGTCAAGGCCCCCCTGCCGGAGGATATGGCGGGCGTGCTCGCGGAGCTGCGATCATATCGGAAGCGGCAATGGCCACCGCTGAGGTAAGCTCGGCGGGGTCGGCACCGGGGATTTGCTTTGCTCGGCCGCCCACGCTATCGTGGAGTCCGTGTACGAACCACCGCCGGTCGCGCTGACAACCGGACAAACCCCCTTTCCCCCGAGGAGACCCATGCAAGACCAGAGCATCCCACTATCCCGAAGAACGTTCCTCGGCGGCGCCACGGCCTTGGCGGCGTCTTCGATGATGCCGAAGCGGGCCACCGCCGCCCCGGCCGGTAAGCCGGACTCGTGTTTCGGCGGCGTGCAGATCGGGGTGATTACTTACAGCTTCCGCTCCCTGCCGGGCAGCGCGGAGGATCTACTGAAGTACATCGTCCAGTGCGGCATCAGCTCGGTCGAGCTGATGGGTGGTCCGGCCGAAGGCTTCGCCAGGGCGGCGGCCCCGGCCGAGAGCGGCCGGGCGTCGATGGAGGGATTCAAAGCGCTGCGGAAACTGTACAACGACGCCGGGGTGAACATCCACATCGTCAAGTTCGGCAACATTGGCGACGGCCGCATGTCCGACGAGCAGATCGAATACTACTTCGAGGCGGCCAAGGCGCTGGGGGCCCGGGGCATCACCCGCGAACTCTCCGACGCCGCCGCCAAGCGGCTCGGCCCCATCGCCGACGAGCACAAAATCATGATCGGGTTCCACAACCACACGCAGCTCAAGCCGACGACCTACGACGGCGACATCCTCTCGTACGGCAAGTACCTGGGGATCAACCTCGACGTCGGCCACTACGTGGCGGGCACCAACGAGTCGCCGCTGCCGCTGATTGAAAAGCACCAAGACCGGATCCTCAGCCTGCACCTGAAGGACCGCAAGAAGCAGGGCGGCCCCAACACGCCCTTCGGCGAGGGGGACACGCCCCTTGTCGAGATCCTCCAGTACATGAAGAAGAACAAGCTCACCTTCCCGGGCGACGTCGAGCTGGAATACGGGATTCCCCAGGGCTCCGACGCGGTGAAGGAAGTCACCCGGTGCGTGCAGTTCTGCAAGGAGGCCCTCCTGTAGACACGGCGGGGAAGAGCCCTCGTCGTGTTGCTTCTCTCACGGAGGCACAGAGACACGGAGGGAGGATTAGAGTTTGCCGTTGATGATTCGGGTGATGCCGTCTTTCATCAACGCCTCTCCGAAGTTCAGCAGATACCCTAGCTTCATGCCGGTTAGGCGGAGGTAGGTCAGGTGTTGCTTCTTGTGGCCTGGGTGGACTTTTTCGACCGACTTCAGTTCGATGATGACTTTGCCCTCGACGATGAGGTCGGCGCGGAATCCCTCATCGAACTTCAGGCCCTCATACTCGATAGCAATCGGAACCTGACGCTCGACCGAGAGCCCTCGCTGTTGGAGCTTTCGAGCCAAGATGGCTTCGTAGACCGTCTCGAGCAGCCCGGGCCCAAGGTCCTGGTGCAGACGAACCGCGCAGTCAACGATTGCCGTCCCGATCTCGTTCTCGTGCATTTGGGCACCTTGATGTCTTTGTGAGCGTTCCCGTTTCGGACTATCTCCGTGTCTCCGTGTCTCCGTGAGAGCCCTTTGGCGAATCGAACAGCAGCCCCATCAGGTCGCGCGTGCCCCAGGCCATGGGGTTCAGCAGCACCTCGCCGGCCTGGAACCCGGCGGCCATGCCCTGTTGTTGGGAGAAGACGCGGAAGCGGTCCAGCACGGCGGACCGCTCGGGCGGGAACTGGGTTTGGTAGCAGGCGATGGCTTCCATCTTCCGATCGAGCACGTCGCCGATGTCGACGACCATGCCCCCGCTCGGCGGCGGGCCGAACGAGCGGAAGCCGACGTAGCCGGTCAGGTATCGCTCGACGCGGTGCACGGGCAGCCCCTCGAAGTGCTCGTCCCACTTCGTCAGGCGCGAGTAGAAGACGGCCGCCTCGACGATCAGCGACGCCTGGTAGTGGTCGGGCGAGGCCGTGGGCGTGCGCTCGGCCACGCCCAGCACCAGTCGCGGCCGAAAGCGGCGGAACTCCTTGGCCACGGCCACCCGGGCCTCGAACGAGTCGAACAGTCGGCGGTTGGGCAGGTCGAGCAGCACCCGCTTGGCCACGCCGAGCACTTCGGCCGCCCGGGCCGCTTCGGCCAGGCGGACTTCCGGGCCGGGCGAGCCGGGCGTGGGCTCGCCGTCCGTCAGGTCGACGATCCCCACGCGGTGCCCCTGCTTGGCCAGCTTGGCCACCGTGCCGCCGCAGACGATCTCCACGTCGTCGGGATGGGCGCCTACGGCGATGACGTCGAGCTGCGGGTCGTCCATGTGGTGTGCCTACTACTGTGGCTTGACCACCGCGACAAGGAACGTCGGGTTCATGGCCTCGAACCGCACGCGCTCCATCTGGCAGTTGCCCCGGGCGAAGCTGAGCATCCAGACCTTCACGGCGTGGGTGTAGCGGTAGAGCATTTGGTGTATTTCATAGAGGTTGTTGATGCTGCCCATGGTGGCCACCAGGCGCCCGCCGCGGCGCAGGCGCCCGTAAGCCGCTTCGACCAGCAAGCTGATGCCCCGGCCGCTGCCGCCGACGAAGACGGCATCGGGCTCGGGCAGATCGGCCAGGGCCTCGGGGGCCCGGCCGAGCACCGGCACCAGGTTGGGCACCTGAAACCGCTTGGCGTTCTCAACGATCAACTGGTGGTCCTCGACGTCCATCTCCACCGCGTAGACGGTCCCCTCGCGCGCGATCTGGGCGGCCTCGACGGCCACCGAGCCGCTGCCGGCCCCCACGTCCCAGACCACGCTCTTGGGGCCCAGGTCCAGCTCCGAGAGGGCCACGGCCCGAATCTCCCCCGGCGTGAGCAGGGCCCGCTTGGGCTTGCTCTGCAAGAAGGCGTCGTCCGGGTTGCCGAACAGGCGCCGTCCGATCGACTCCGACGGCCGGTCGGGCACGTGCGGTTTGCGCACCAGGATCATCACGTTCAGCGGGGCGAACTCCTGGCCGACCAGCTCGCCCAGCTCGCCGCAGGTGACCCGCTCGTCCGGCGAGCTTAGGTTTTCGCAGACGTAGGCCGTGAAGTAGTCGATTCCGTGGTCCAGCAGAGTCCCGGCCACCTCGGACGGAGTACACGACTCCGTGGTGAACAGGCCCACCTTCTCGGCCGAGCGGATCTGCTCGAGCACGTCGAGGATGCCGTGCGTGGCCAGGTTCGTCAGGAACGCCTCCTCCCAGCTCTCCTTGACCCGGGCAAAGGCCAACTGCATGCTGCTCACGTGGGGCACCACCTCGAACCGCTCCTTGCCCAGCCGGTTGCAGAGGTAGCGGGCCACGCCGTAGAAGAGCGGGTCCCCCTCGGCCAGCACCACCACGCGCCGCTCGCCGGCGCCCTCGACCTGCCGGATCGCCTCGTCCAGGCCGGTGTCGATGGTCACGCGCTTTGCCGAAGTCTCGGGAATGCGGCTCAGAACGTGCCCCTCGCCCAGCAGCAGGTCCGCCCGTTCGACGAGCTGCCGGGCCGAGGATGTCAGGCCCTCCAGCCCCTCGTCACCAACGCCGATGATGGGAATCTTCGCTTCGCTGTCCAACGTAAGCTCCTTCCGAGGGACCTGCGCCAACGCAAGACACGCATCCCGCAACCCCACAGATTGTAGGGCGCGGCGGCCAGCGGCGGCAACCGGGGGGCCGGTTCCCACGTTGGAGTCCGGGCTTCAGCCTGTTTTCCTTCCGGCCACTCAGAAGCTCTCCGGAAACTGCTCGTAGTGACCCGATTCATCGGGTCTTCCTGCGCGAAGGCGGCCTTTGGCCGGCTGGGGACCACATGAATGCGGTCATTACGAACCTCTCGGACAGCCACTCAAACCCCCACGGCCACCCGGGTGGGCGTCGGGTCCGGCTCGCGGCTGCGGGCCAGCTCGATCATGGCCGCCAGCCACACGAAGCTGGCCACCGCCACGACCAGGGCCCAGCCGGTCACGTCGCGCTTCAAGAGCGTGTCGTAGAGTCCGTGCAGCAGCATAGGCACGCCCAGCACCTTCAGCGAAGCCAGCAGGAAGTCGCCCCAATCCCAGTCGTCGCCCTGAAACAGGCCGCGGTTGTTGTAGATCGAGACGCCCACGGCGGCGCTCCAAGTGGCGTGCAGGGCCACGCAGGAGACGAAGCGGATCAGGTACACGTCGCCCGTGGCCAGACCGTTGTAGAAGTCGCCGGCGTAGATGATCCCTTCGGCCACGCCGAAGCCGATCCCGCTGGCCAGCCCCCAGGTGCACGCCCCCCGCCACCCCATCTTCCCCTCGGCCCGGTAGTGCATCAGCACGGGCAGGGCCTTGGTCAGCTCCTCGCAGAAGCCCACGCCGCAGGTGAAGCCCAGGAAGCTCATCCAGAAGCCTCGGGTCGGATCCATGGCCGCGGAGTATGAGAACCCGATGAACTTGACGATGTAGAACGGGATCAGGATCAGGGGGTTGCCGCCGTAGAGTATGAAGCCCTGGGTGAAGGCGGCCATCCACTGAAACATAAGCAGGGAGAGCACGCCCACGGTGGCCGTCAGCAGCATGATGCCCGCCAGGTGCCCCGGCCTGGCCCGGCCCACGGGAAACAACAGCAAGATCAGCCCCAGAAACGCGCCCGCCGAGAGCATCGCGTAGAGCCAATGGACCCAGGTGTCGGCCGCCAGGTGGGCGCCTTCCACACGGCCCTCGGGCAACAGCCCGAGCACGTCATCGAGCGTGGCGTCCTCGTGCTCTTCGACCAGCCGGTCGATGCGCTCGGCGACCGCCGGGTCGGAGAGGAGGGAACGGCGCAGCCGGTCCTCGACGTCGTCTTGCCCACCCCCGGCCAGCGAAACGATCAGCGGCAGAAGCGCCAGCGAGAAGAGCAGGTAGAGCCACCTCGCTCGAACGGTTGACCCGCCGGCCGGCAACGAAGGCGCCCCGGCGAGAGCCCGCGGGCTTCGACCGGCGCGGCCCGCGGCGCCGGCCGCGGTCAAGCGTGGACCGCCGCCGGGCCGCGCAACGGACGACGTCCCGGCCATCGCAGCGCCGGGAAACGACGGTGGAAGCGGAGGAGGAGTCTCCTCGACAGGCATCCCGGGCGCTGCGGCCGGTGCGCCCGGAGACAACCACGACATAGGTATCTCGTCTGCCGAGGGGGCGATGCCGTACTCGTCGTCGGGGGTCTCCCGCGGCTGCTGCCGCGGTCTTTCGGGCGACGGCTTGGGCGCGGGCTTCTCGGCCGGCCGGGCAGTTCGGGGCGGTCCGGGGTGCTCCGATGACCGCGAGTCGGCGGGCTTCGATTGACCGGCCGGCTCGATGGGCGGGATTGCCAGCACCGTCTTGCAGTTGGGGCAACGGACCTTGTGCCCGGCAAGCTTGTCCGGCCCACGCAGGACCTTCTGACAGCCCGGGCACCTGACCGCAATCATCGCCATTCCCCCAGACTACGTTTGGGCGCTTCGACCGCTGGCAGTTTCGAGGACCGCGAGCGATCGGGACACCCCCGCCTTGGGGGGATTCTACCGCGCCCTCACGGCGCCTGCAACTGGCGGGCTCTGTCGCCAAACCCAGGCAACTACCTCGTTGCGATGCTCCGCATCGCAACGTGGCACGAGGGCCGTGTCGCATATTGGCCCACGTGGTCCCCCCTGCGGAGTGGGGTCCCGCTTCATCGATGCCGGGCATCGAGACAGGGCGTTCCCATACGGAGCATGGGGGAGCATGGGAACGAGGCGAGATGTTCAGGGCTTCAAGAAATCGTGCAGGAATATGACAGATAGTGCTTGCTACGCGTCAACAGCCCGCGCATAATCAACCGAAACCGTTCGGGAGGGTCGGGAGGTACCTGTCATGCTCGTCGAAGAACGTCGAAATCGGCTGTTGGAGCTGGTGCGGCTCAGGCGGTTCGCGTCGCTGCCCGAGCTGGTTGAGCAGCTCGGGGTCTCGGAGTCGACGGTCCGACGCGACTTGGACTACCTGGTGGAGCAAGGCTCTGCCCGGCGGTTCCACGGGGGGGTGCTCTATACGGGCGTCTCGCCGAAGTTGCCGCATTTCGACTCGCGCCAGCCGGCCCAGTGGGCCCAGAAGCGGGCCATTGCCCGGCGAGCCACCGAGCTGATCGAAGACGGGGACACCATCCTCTTGGACGGTGGTAGTACCACCTACGAGGTGGCACGCCTGCTCGTCGGGCGCCCCCTGCACGTGGTCACGAATTCCCTACCCGTGGCCAACTTGCTCGGTTCGAACAGCGATAGCGACCTAGTGTTGATAGGCGGGAATATATGTCCACGCAGCGGCGTGGCCCAGGGACCGTACGCCGACCGGATGCTCGAAGCGATCCGCGTGCGAAGGACCATCCTGAGCACCGCGGGAATCAACGACGAGGGGTTCTTCAACACGAGCGTGCTGTTGGTGGGGACCGAGCGGGCGATGATGGACGCGGCCGACGAGGTGGTCGTCGTGGCCGACCACACCAAGTTTGGGCGCCAGAGCCTGGGCCACGTCTGCTCGCTGGGAGAGGTCGACTACCTAGTCGCCGACGCCGGCGTTCGGCCCGAGTGGCGCGAGAAGGTCACGGCGGCCGGGGTCGAGCTGTTGTTGGCCGAGACGACGGAAGAAGAGACGAGAGGAACCACGGCATGAGCGTTGCCGAAGCGACCTACGCGCCGCCGATCGACCGGCAGACGGTCGAGCAGATCGTGCGCGAGATCGTGTTGAAGCAGCTTGGGGGGCCGCCGGCGCAGCCCACCCTGGTGGTGAGCGTCTCGGCGCGCCACGTTCACCTGACCGACGAGCACGTCGAGACGCTCTTCGGCCCGGGGGCAACGCTCACGGTGATGAAGGACCTCTACCAGGACGGGTCCTTCGCGGCCGAGGAGACGGTGATGGTCGTCGGCCCGCGGCGGAGGATGTTGCCCAGCGTGCGGGTGCTGGGCCCAACGCGCCCGGAAAGCCAGGTGGAGCTGGCCTTCACCGACGGCATCTCGCTGGGTATCGACCTGCCGGTCCGCCCCAGCGGCAAGATCGAGGGCACGCCCGGCTGCGTGCTCGTGGGGCCCAAGGGCGTGGTCGAGCTGAAGCAGGGCGTGATCCGCGCCGAGCGCCACGTCCACATGGGCCCGGCCGACGCCGAGCACTACGCAGTGAAGGACCGGGACCGCATGAGCCTGCGGGTCGTCTCGTCGTGCACCACGCGGTTCGAGGACCTGCTCGTGCGCGTGGGCGAGAAGATCAAGCTCGAAGTCCACTTGGACACGGACGAGGGCAACGCGTCGGACATCGACCACGCGGACCACGTGGAGCTGATCAAACAGAATTGACAACCAACCCCTTAGAGTTTCTTACACAGGGAGAAGCACAATGGCAAAATCGATGGAAGCGTTGGGCATGGTCGAGACCCGGGGTTTCGTGACCCTGGTCGAGGCCACCGACGCGATGCTCAAGGCCGCCAACGTCGAGTTCCTCGGCTGGGACAAGGTCGGCAGCGGCATGGTCAGCGCGTTCGTCACGGGCGACGTGGCCGCGGTCAAAGCCGCGACCGACGCCGGGGCCAACGCCGGCGGCCGGATCGGCGAAGTGATCAGCGTGCAGGTGATCCCGCGCCCGCACGACGATCTCGACGTGGTGCTGCCCGCTTCGGCCAGGGGCCGTCGGGCCGCGGCCAAGACGTAATCCGGGATCACCAAGAACACCCCAGAACACCAACGTGACAAAGGGAACCACCAAGATGCAAGACGCCATCGGACTGATCGAAACCCGAGGGCTCGTCGGGCTGGTCGAAGCGACCGACGCCATGGCCAAGGCCGCCAACGTGGAGATCGTCAAGCGGATCCAGATCGGCGGCGGCATGGTCACCACCGTCGTGCGCGGCGACGTGGGGAGCGTGCGTGCGGCCGTCGAGGCCGGGGCGAACGCCGCCACCCAAGTGGGCGAGCTGCTGGCCAGCCACATCATCCCCCGGCCCGCCGAGGGAGTGATCGAGGCGTATTTGGCGTAACCACCGCCGTCGCGTGGAGCGGGCCGGCGTGCCGCGTGAAGCGGGCGGGCTTGCCCGCCGGTCCTGCGCGGCGTACGGCCCCGGCGTGGGCGCCGGGGCGAAACAAGGAGTTACCATCGCGGAAACGGAGTCAGCGGAGCACGAAGTCATGAAGATCCTCGTGGCCAACATCGGATCGACAAGCTTCAAGTACCGCCTGTTCGACATGCAGGATGAGCGCCAGCTTGCGCGCGGAGGCATCGAGCGGATCGGCTCGACCGAGAGCCGCGCGTTCGTCGAGATCGGCGAGCACCGCCGCGAGGCGACGCTGCACGTGGCCGACCAGGCCGAGGCGGTCCGGCAGTGCCTCGCCCAGCTTACCGACCCGGAGTCGGGCTGCTTGCAGGACGCCGGGGAGGTCTCAGCGATCGGGTTCAAGGCGGTACACGGGGGGCGCGTAAGCGGAACGCAGCGGGTCACGCCCGAGGTGCTTACGGCCATGGAGGAGATGGTCCCCGTGGCCCCGGCCCACAACCCGCCCTACATCGCGGCCATGCGCGCGCTCGGCGAGAAGCTGCCCGAGATCCCGCTGGTGGCCGCCTTCGAGACCGACTTCCACCGCACGATCCCCGACCGCAACCGCTACTACGCCGTGGCCTACGAATGGGCCGCCGAGGGGCTCGTGCGTCGCTGGGGTTTTCACGGGGCAAGCCACCGATACATCGCCACGCGAACGGCGGAAATCCTCGGGCGCGACGACCTGCGCGTGATCTCCTGCCACCTGGGAGGGTCCAGTTCGCTGTGTGCGATCCGCGGGGGCGAGAGCGTGGCCACCAGCATGGGCTTTAGCGCCCAGACCGGGCTGCCCCAGAACAACCGCTGCGGCGACTTCGACCCGTTCGCCATCCCCGTGGTGATGCGCAACACGGGCCTCGCGGTGAACGAGGTGCTCGACGCCCTGGCCCGCCGTAGCGGGCTATTGGGCCTAAGCGGCGTAAGCGGCGACTTGCGCGACATCGAAGAGGCGGCCGAGGCCGGGAACGAACGGGCGCAGCTCGCCCTGGACGTGTACGCGTCGAACGTACGCCACTACCTGGGCGCCTACCTGGTCGAGCTGGGTGGAGCCGACGCGATCGTGTTCACCGGCGGGATCGGCGAGAACGGCGTGGGCTTCCGCGAGCGGGTCTGCCGCGGCCTGGAGGAGCTGGGCATCGTGCTCGACCCCGAGGCCAACCGCACCGCCCGCGGCGAAGCGAAAATCAGCGCCCCGGAAAGCCGCGTGGCCCTGTGGGTGGTTCCTACTAACGAGGAGCTGATCGTCGCCCGGCTGGCGGCCAAGCTCCTGGAGGGCTAACGCAATGTTGCTCGCGAAAGTGACCGGCTCGATGGTGTCTACGCAGAAGGTCGACGCGATGACCGGGCACAAGCTGCTGCTGGTCGATCCGCAGCGGGTCGACCCACGGGGGGGGCAACGCCTGATCGGCACGGGCCGCTCGTTCGTGGCCGTCGACACGGTCGGCTCGGGCCAGGGCGAGCTGGTCATCATCACCCAAGGCGCCAGCGCCCGGCTGACGCCCGAAACGCGAGACCTGCCGGTCGACACCACGATCGTCGGCATCGTCGACTCGGTCTACGTGGGCAATGCCTGCATTTACGACAAGGAGGGGAACGGCACGGCGGAGACCGCTTAACCGCCGTGCCCACGCGGCGGCCGGCCCCTCGTGTGGGCGCCGGGGCCAAACGACGCTTCCCACCCCAACCCATCCCACCTGAATCGGAAAGAACCTTGCCATGCAAGTTGACGAATCGCTGGTCCGCAACGTCGTGGAACAAGTGGTCGCGCGGCTCGGCGGCAACGGCGCCGGGTCGCCGGCGGTCTGCACCGGACCGGTCGGCGGCGGATACCAGGGCCGCTTCGGGCTGTTCACCGACGTGGACCAGGCCGTGGCCGCGGCCGGCGAGGCGTTCGAGCGCCTCTCCCGCTGCACCCTGGCCGAGCGGAAGCGGATTCTCGGCCACATCCGCCGCATCTCCCGCGAGCAGGCGGTCGAGCTGGGCACCATGGAGATGGAGGAGACGAAGATCGGCCGGCTCGCGCACAAGATCGTCAAGCAGCGCGACGTGTCCGACTCGCTGGGCGTCGAGTTCTTGAGGAGCGAGGTGTACAGCGGCGACCACGGCCTGGCGGTGATCGAGCGGGCCCCGTTCGGCGTGATCGGGGTCATCACCCCAGTGACCCACTCGCTGCCCACGCTGACCTGCAACGCGATCCAGATGATCGCCGCGGGCAACACGCTCGTGGTCAACCCGCACCCCGGCGGGCGCCGCATCGCGGCCGAGGGCGTGCGGCGCTACAACGAAGCCATCTACCGCGATACGGGCATCGACAACCTGGTTTGCGTGATCACCGAGCCCTCGCTGGAGACGGCCGAGGCCGTCTTCAAGCACCCGGGAATCGCCATCTTGAGCATCACCGGCGGGCCCGGCGTGGCCAAGGCGGCCATGCAGCAGGCCAAGCGGGCCCTGGTCGCCGGGCCGGGCAACCCGCCGGTCGTGGTCGACGAAACCGCCGACCTCGACCGCGCCGCCCGCTCGATCATCGAGGGGGGCGCCTTCGACAACAACCTCCTGTGCATCGCCGAGAAGCAGGTCTTCGTGGTCGAGCGGGTGTTCGACCAAATGATGGGCGCCATGGAGCGGGCCGGGGCCGTGCGATTGAACTCCAACGAAATCGAGCGGCTCACGCGGCTCGCCATCCACCCGGCGGGCAACGGCCACGAACACGCCGTGGCCGACCGGAAGTACGTGGGCCAGGACGCCGCCGTGCTGGCCAAGGCCGCGGGCAAGACCATTCCCGCCGAAACCGAGCTGGTCTTCGGCGAAACCGACGAGTCGAGCCTCTTCGTCGAGGCCGAGCAGATGATGCCCTTCGTGCCGTTCATCCGGGCGCGCGACGTGGACCACGCCATCGACATGGCCGCGCGCAGCGAGCACGGCTTCCGCCACACGGCCATCATCCACTCGCGAAACGTCGACAACATGACCCGCATGGGCAAGGCCGTCGATACCACGATCTTCGTGAAGAACGGGTCGTGCCTGGCCGGCGTGGGCGCGGGGGGCGAGGGCTACGGATCGTACTCGATCGCGGGACTGACCGGCGAAGGGATCACCACGCCGCTCACGTACACGCGCGAACGCCGCTGCACCATGGTCGACAACCTGCGAATCCTGGGGAAGTAACGCCATGTACCCTGGCCGCGTCGTGGGCAATGCGACGGCAACCGTGAAACACCCCTCAATGCAAGGGGTCAAGCTGCTATTGGTCATGGCGGTCCGCGGCGACGGGCGAACTCCGGAGGGCGATCCCGTGCTGGCCGTCGACACCCTCGGCGCCGGCCACGGCGAGAAGGTGATGATTACCAGCGACGGGCTCGGGATCCGGGAACTCCTGGCCGACAGGACCTCGCCGGTTCGCTGGAACGTACTGGGGATAGCCGACCCATGACGCCGAACCCGGCCGAGATCGAACGCATCGTCCGCGAGGTGCTCGCGGTGCTCGACGACGTTGCGCCCGACGGCACGTCCATTCCTCGTTTAGCGGCCGACGGAACGTCGGCCCCCGCGTCATCCGGCGACGTGATCCTCCAGGCCCGGGTAATCACGCTCTCCGAGCTCGACGGCCGGCTTGCCACGGCGCGGCGACTGGTGGTGCCGGCCGGGGCGGTGGTCACGCCCGCAGCCCGCGACGAATTGCAGCGGCGGAACGTCGAGCTCGATTTCGCCGCGGCACCCGGCGGCGAACGGAGCAGCACGCTGCGTCTGGTCACTTACATCGTCGCCCGGCGCTTCGAGCCGGCGCCGCTCGCCTCGGCCCTGCAAAAAAGCGGCATCGTGCTTACGGCGCAGCGCTCCGACTGCCTGATCCGCTCGACCGGCGCCTTGGCCGCGGCGGTCAAGGAGCCGGACACCCTCGGCCTGCTCGTGACCCGGCACACCGCGGCGGGGCTCTGCCTGGCCAACCGGCACCCCGGCGTGCGGGCGATCTACGCTTGCTCCCCGTCGGGCGTGGCCGCGGGTGCGGAGGCCGTGGGGGCCAACGTCCTGGTAGCCAACGCCGCGACCCCGTTTTTCGAGCTGAGACAGATGGTCGCCGCATTCTGCCGCGGCGGCGTGAAGCCGTGCCCCGACGTGTTTCGCGAGAAACTCCAATGAAGGCGCTTGAGGCTTCGCAACAGACCACGGCACACAAGAACACACAACAACCCACCTAGACCATGCGAATCGGCAAAGTCATCGGCACGGTCACGCTCAACCGCCGCCACCCGGCGCTGGACGGCCACCGGCTGAAGCTGGTCGTGCCGCAGAGCTGGGACAACCTGCTCGGGCGGTCCGATGCCTCGAAGGGCGAGACCGTGGTGCTCGACGAGCTGGGGGCGGGCGTCGGCAGCCTCATCGCGCTGAGCGAAGGGCGCGAGGCCGCCATGCCGTTCTACCCGGAGCGTAGGCCCATCGATGCCTACAACGCTGCGATCCTCGACACGCTGCACGTCGAGTTGCCCGACGACTTGAGCTAGTCCACCAACGCACACGCGCGAGAACCGACCCATGGACAACATCCACAAGATCAAGCAAGAGATCTGCGAAATCGGCGACCGGCTCTACAAGAAGGGCTTCGCCGCGGCCAACGACGGCAACATCAGCTACCGGATCTCCGAGAACCAGGTCGTTTGCACGCCCACGATGATGAGCAAGGGTTTTCTGAAGCCCAGCGACCTGTGCGTGGTCGACATGGAGGGAAACCAATTGGCCGGCCACCGCAAGCGGACCAGCGAGATCAAGCTGCACCTGACGCTGATGAAGGCCCGGCCCGAGGTCAAGTCGGTGGTTCACTGTCACCCGCCCCACGCCACGGCGTTCGGCATCGCGCGCGAGCCGGTTCCGCAGTGCGTGCTGCCCGAGGTGGAGATCTTCCTGGGCGACGTGCCGATCGCCCCGTACAAGATCCCCGGCGGCCAGGACTTCGCCGACACGATCCTGCCGTTCGTCCACAAGTCGAACGTCATCATCCTGGCCAACCACGGCACGATGAGCTGGGGCGAGACGGTCGAGCGGGCCTACTGGTGGACCGAGGTGCTCGACGCCTATTGCCGGATGCTGATGCTCGCCCGGGGGCTGGGCCGGGTGAACTACTTCACCGAGCCCGAGGCCCGGGCCCTGTTGGACCTGAAGGAAGAGTGGGGCTACCGCGACCCCCGCGCCGAGCTTAACAACTGCGACATCTGCGCCAATGACGTCTTCCGCGACGCCTGGAAGCAGAGCGGGGTCGAGCAGCAGGCGTTCACGCCCCCCCACTACGCGGGCCCCGCCCAGGGCAACGGCGGCGGCACGGCCCCGCCGCCCGACGTGGAAGCCCTGGTCCAGACGATCACCGACCGGGTCATGGCGGCGCTGAGCAGCCGCTAGGGCGGCCGGCCCCACTTGACAGCGGCGCACCGCTCGGCACAATAGACCGTTGGGGGGAGCCTGGGGGCTCCTCGGTGGTCGCGTCGCTGGTCCTTGGGGGGTGTGGAAGTCCGCAATGTGGGTTCGTAAGCGGATCGACATCGGCTGGTCCGACTTGGGCGCCGGAATGCTGCACGCGCTCCGCCCGTTCGACCGCAAAGCGGCCGGGCGCGGGCTCGAGCGGGCGTGGTCGGAGGCCGACGACGCCCTGGCCTGCCTTTCGGTGCGCAGCGGCTTCGACTTGCTCCTGGGCACGTTGGATCTGCCGCCCGGCAGCGAGGTCCTCGTATCGGCCGTGACCATCCCCGACATGGTCCGGATCATCCGCGAGCACGGCCTGGTGCCCGTGCCCGTCGACGTCGACATCGAGTCGATGGCGCCGAAGCTCGAGCGGATACAGGCGGCCGTGACGCCCGCGACCCGGGCCATCCTCGTGGCCCATCTCTGCGGCGGGCGGTTCCCCATCGGGCCGGTGGTCGAGCTGGCCGAGCGGCATGGGCTGCTGCTGTTGGAGGACTGTGCCCAGGCGTTTGCCGGCCCGGGCTACCGGGGCGACCCGGCCGCCGATGTGAGCATGTTCAGCTTCGGCCCGATCAAGACGGCCACCTCGCTGGCCGGGGCGCTGCTGCGGGTTCGCGACCCGGAGCTGCTGGGCCGGATGCGCACGCGCCAGGCCGCGTATCCGGTGCAGAGCCGGGCCTACTACTTCCGCCGGCTGTGGAAATACACGGCCATGAAGGTGGGGGCCATGCGCCCGGTGCTGGCGGGCATCGTGGCGTATTGGAAGCTCCGCGGCTGGGACCCCGACCGGATGATCAACGGCACGGCGCGGGGGTTTCCCGGGCCGGCCTTCTTCTCGATGATTCGCAAACAGCCGTCGGCGCCGCTCTTGGCCTTGATGCGCCGGCGTCTGCGCCGGTTCAATACCGACCGGCTGGCCCGGCGGACCGCGCGGGGCGAGTTCCTGGTGAAGTACCTCGACGGCCGGGTGACTTGCCCGGGCACGCGGACCCGCCCCCACACCCACTGGGTCTTTCCCGTGCTGGCCGACAATCCGGACGAGGTCATCGCGGCCCTGGCCGGCGCCGGCTTCGACGCCACGCAGGGCCAGAGCATGTGCGTGGTCGATCCCCCGCCGGACCGCCCCGAGCTGGAACCGGCCGAAGCCCGGCTTATGCTCGCCAAGACGGTCTACCTGCCCTTCTACCCGGAGATGCCCGAGAAACCGTTCCGGCGGATGATCGATCTGATGCTCGAGGAGCTGGTTCCGGCGTCGGTTTCGGCGGTCGGACCGGGCGTCGAGCCGGCGCCCGCCTACGCGTCGAGCACGTACCCTTCGCGGTAGGTCGGCTTGACGAGCGGTTCGAGGTCATCGAGGTTCTTGACCTTCATGTTCTCGGCGTCCCACTCGACTTCAGGGCCTTCACCCTCATTGGCGACCCACAGGGCCAGGTTCCCCAAGAGGACGGTTTCGGCCAATGGCGAAGCGTAGTCGGGGAAGTTCGACACGGCCGGCTTGCCGCCGCGGATGGCGTCGACGAACTCCTGGAAGTGGCCCGGCGACTTGTCGAACTCGACGTCGATCTCGTTCCCGCTCAGTAGCTCGATCCGGCTGCCGTTGCCGTTGGCCAGCAGCGTCTCCTTCGTGCCGATCATCAGCGACCCGGTCGCCTCAGGCTGGCGACCGCCGAGCAGCTCCTTGTCGGGCCGCTTGCCGCCGTCGTACCAGACCATCTTGCAGGCAGGGCGGGAGTCGGTGGCCGCGAACTCGTACGTGATGATCGACCACTTGGGGAAGCTGTCGCGGTTGTGGCCCGAGCAGACCGCCTGGACCGAGATCGGGTCGCGCAGGTCGAGACCCATGAACGGCAGGTTCATCGTGTGGCAGGCCATGTCGCCCAACGCCCCGGTGCCGAAGTCCCACCAGCCCCGCCAGGCGAACGGGTGCAGGTTGGCGTGGTAGTCGCGGTACGGGGCGGCGCCGATCCACAGGTCCCAATGGAGGAACTCCGGCGGCGGGGTCGACTCGGGCCGCGCGCCGCCTTGCGGCCAGATGGGGCGGTTCGTCCAGGTGTGCACTTCGGCGACCGGGCCCAGGCCGCCGGCCCGCATCAGGGCCGCCCCGCGGCGCAGCCCGTCCGAGGCCGTCCCCTGGTTGCCCATCTGCGTGGCGACTTTCATCTGGCGGGCCACCTTGCCCATCAGCCGGGCCTCGTAGACCGAGTGCGTCAGCGGCTTCTGCACGAAGGCGTGCTTGCCCATGCGCATGGCCATCAGGGCGGCCGGGGCATGGGTATGGTCGGGCGTGCTGACCGTTACGGCGTCGATGCTCTTGCCCATCTCGTCGAGCATCTTGCGGAAGTCGTTGTATACCTTGGCGCCGGGGAACTTCTTGGCGGCGCCGCCGAGCCGCTTGTCGTCGACGTCGCAGATGGCGACCATCCGGCCGCTGCGACCCGCGTCGGCCGAGTCGCTCGATCCCTTGCCGCCGATGCCCACGCTGGCCATGCCGATCTGCTCGTTGGGCGAACCGCTCTCGGCGGCCCGGGCTCCGCCGGCGATCCAGTAGCCGATCCCGGCGGCGGCGGTGGTCTTCAGAAACTGACGGCGGTCGGTGTGGTGAGGCATGGACCCGTCTCCTTTGCGGTGGGTAGGTAGGTGGATAGGTGGGGGAAGGAACACGCCGGTGGGCTGGTTGCCATCAGGATAACGCGCGCGGACCGGGCGTGCCACCCGCCCCTTCGCGCCACGGCGGCGAGGCGGTTTGAGCAAGAAAAGAAGCCGTCGGCGGCCCCGAAAAGAGCGCCGCCGACGGCTGGGGGGAGCACTGCTGAGGCAAGCACCGTCTACGCGTCGAGCACGTATCCCTTGCGGTACACGGGCTTGACGATCGTCTCCAGTCCCTGGATGTTCTTGACCTTCATGTTCTTGGCGTCCCACTCGACCTTCTGGCCTTCGACCTCGGGCTCGTTGGCCACCCACACGGCCAGGTTGCCCAGCAAGATGGTCTCGGTCAGGCCGCCGGCGTAGTCGGCGAAGTCGGACATGGCGGGGGGGCCACCCTTGATGGCGCCCACCCACTCCTCGAAGTGGCCGGGCGACTTGGGGTATTCCAGCCCTTCGTCGGAATCATCGACGTCGCCGTACAGCTTGCTGATCCCGCCGTAGTCGTTGCCCGAGTAGAGCTTGCCCTTGGTGCCGATCACCACGCAGCCGCTTCCGCCGGGCTTGTCGCCGTCGAGGATATCCGGGTCGGGGCGCTTGCCGCCGTCCATCCAGGTGAACTTCACCGCCGGGCGCCAATCGGTGGCCGGGAACTCGAACTTGATCACCGACCACTTCGGGTAGCTGTCGCGGTTGTGGCCCGACGTGGTCGCCTGGACCGACGTGGGGTTGAACAGGTCGAGGCCCATGTAGGGCATGTTCACCGTGTGGCAGGCCATGTCGCCTAAGGCCCCGGTGCCGAAGTCCCACCAGCCGCGCCAGGCAAAGGGGTGCAGGCTGTCGTGGTAGTCGCGATACGGGGCAGGGCCGAGCCACAGGTCCCATTCCAGATGGGCCGGGGGATCCTTGGCCGGCGGGCGCTCGCCGCCCTGCGGCCAGATGGGCCGGTTCGACCAGACCACGACCTCCTTGGGCGTGCCCAGCCGGCCGGCCTTCATCATCGCCGCGGCCTTGCGCAGCCCGGCGCCGGCCGTGCCCTGGTTGCCCATCTGCGTGGCCAGCTTGTTCTCTTTGGCCACCTTGCCCATCAGGCGGGCTTCATAGATCGAGTGCGTCAGCGGCTTCTGGCAGAAGCAGTGGATGCCCATGCGCATGGCCATCAACGAGGCCGGGGCATGGCAGTGGTCGGGCGTGCTGACGGTCACCGCGTCGATGCTCTTGCCCATCTCGTCGAGCATCTTGCGGAAGTCGGTGTAGGTCTTGGCCTGGGGAAACTTGTTGGCCACGCCGGCCAGCCGGTTCTTGTCCACGTCGCAGATGGCGACCATGTCGCCGCGCCGCGAGGCGTCGGACGAGTCGCTCGAGCCCTTGCCCCCCACGCCCACGCTGGCCATGGCCAGCCGCTCGTTGGGCGACTTGCTCTCCGCGGCCCGGACGCCCCCGGCCACCCAGTAGCCGATCCCGATGGCGGCCGAAGTCTGTAGAAACTCTCGACGATTCGCGTTTCGAGGCATAACGATTTACTCCTTTGCGCCGGTTTGCGGTGACGGCCGGAAAGAGGGACCTGGTTTGTTCTGCGCGAAGCGCCCTTCGGGCCGTTCCGGCAAAACAAACCAGGTCCCCTTCTTCCGGCACGGGTGCCTACAATCCCGATACGATAGCCGCCGCGCCGTGGTTTGGCAAGCGCCGGCGCACCGCAGCACGATCCCTCGGCGTGGGCTGCCGGCTCCCGGCCCGGGGGTTTGCGTGAGTCGGGCCGCCGCGGTACGCTTTAGGATCGGTGAGTCCAGGAGTGTCAGCTTTTTCTCGGGAGAACTACACAATGTCCACGCGTATCTTGGGATGTCTCTTCGTTGCGTTACTCATGCTGGCAGCGCCGATGTGGATGGGGTGCCAGCCGCCGGGCCAGGCCCCCTCTTCTAAGCCTAAGCCTTCTCCCTCCGGGGAAGGGCCCGAGCAGCCGGCCGTCCCCGGTCCCGGCGAAACGCCCGTCTCACCGGAGGAACCCGGAGAACTCCCCGGCGTCGAGCAGCCCGCCGGCCCCGAAGAGCCCTTAACTCCCGAGGAGCCCTCGACCCCCGAGGAACCCGGCCCGGTCGAGCAGTCCCAAATGACGCCCGAGGCCGCCGCCGACCTCCTGCGCGCCAACCCGCAGGCCCTGGTCGAGTTCGTGCGCAGCCAGAGCGATTTCATCCGGGCGGTGCTCCGGATCGACGAGTTGGGCGGGAAGATCGAGTTCGACGAGGCCGGGCAGATCGCCGTGGTGGACCTCGAGCAGCGGGCCACCACCGACGCGGACGTCGAGTTGTTGACCGTCTTCACCGACCTGCCCGAGCTGGTCCTCTACGGCGCCGAGATTAGCGACGAGGGCGTTAAGCACCTCAACGAGATGCCCAACCTGGTGGACCTGACGCTCTACAACACCGACATCGACGACGAAGGGCTCGCCCAGCTCACCGAGCTCAAGAAGCTCAAGTCGCTGAACCTCCGCCGCACGACCAACATGACCGACGAGGGTCTGAAGCACGTCGCCGAGAACTTCCCCAACCTGCAGTACCTTCAATTGCTCTACAACAACATCAGCAACGAGGGGCTCGCCCACTTGGCCGGCATGACCAAGCTGAAGCTGATCGACCTGCGGGGCTGCATGATGGTCGGCGACGAGGGGCTTGAGCATCTGGCCGAGATGAAGGACCTCAAGGCCGTGAAGCTCCGCAGCTACGGCGTGAGCGACGAGGGGATGAAGATCCTCTCCGGCCTGCCGCGCCTCGTCTCCGTGGGGATCGAGGACTCGAACGTCAGCGACGCGGGCCTGGCCCATCTGAAGGACCTCCCGATCGAAGACCTCAACGTCTTCCGCTGCTACAGCGTTACCGACGACGGATTGCAGTACCTCGCCGGCTTCGAGAACCTCAAGCAGCTCTCGGTCCGCGACGTGCCGATCACCGGCACTGGGCTGGTGCACATCGCCGACAAAGAGAAGCTCCGGAAGCTCGACCTCAGCGAGACCGCGGTCAACGACCAGGGCCTGGAATACCTCGCCGGGCTGCAAAACCTGGCCTGGCTCGACCTCTGGCACACCAGCATCACCGACGACGGGCTCGCCACCCTGGCGAAGCTCGGGGGGCTGAAATACCTCAACATCGAGGACGACCGCATCACCGACGCCGGCCTGGCCCACCTCGCGGCGCTCACCGGCCTGGAGACCCTCAACCTCAAGGAAAACCCGATCACCGACGCCGGCGTCGAGCACCTCAAGAAGATGACCGGACTGAAGAACCTCGACATCAGCCTGACCGACGTCACCGACGAGGGAGCCGAGCAACTCGCCGAGGCCCTGCCCGACTGCAAGATCACGCGATAAACCGAGGAGACGCCCATGTCCATCATCCGGCATGCGCACGTGTGTCTCGCCGTGGCCTGTGTCCACGTCGCGTTGGCCTGGGGCAGCGAGGCGGCCGAGCCGGGCGCCCAGGCCCAGCCGCCCGGCGAGCGCCAGACCCTTATCACCATATCCAAAGAGACCACCCACATCGTCCGGCCGCTGGACGACGAGGGGTACATCGACTACGTGGCCGCGCTCAACGAGCGATGCAGCCGGGGCGTCACGCCGGAAAACAACGCGATGGTGCCGTTCTGGCGGGCCATGGGGCCACAGCAGATCGACCCGGAGATCCGCGAGCGGTTCTTCGCGATGCTGGGGATCCCGCCGCTTCCGGTCGAGGGCGAGTACTTCCGCTCGTTTGCCGAGCATCTCGAAGACCGGGGTTTGGAGGAGAACGAGGCGGTGCTGGACCGGTTCAACGGGTGCCTCCAGGGCCCCTGGTCAAGAGAGGACGCCCCGGCGGTTGGCGCGTGGCTCGCAGCCAACGAGAAACCGCTGGCTCTCTTGCTCGAAGCCAGCCGGCGCCCGCGGTGCTACGCGCCGTTGGTCACCGGCGATCCAAGGACCCCGTGCATATCCGTGCTGCTCCCGGGGCTGGGACGCGTCCGCTCGGCGGGGCGGCTCCTGGCAGCCAGGGCGATGCTCCGCCTCGATTCGGGCGACGTGGACGGGGCCTGTGGCGATCTGGTGGCCTGCCATCGCCTCGGGCGCTTAGTCGGCCAGGGACCCACGCTCATCGACGGTCTCGTGTCCATCACCGTCGACGCCATGGCGAGCCAGGCCGACGCGGCCGTGGCGCAAAGCGGCAAGCTGTCGGCCGAGCAGGCGGCGGCCTTTCTTGCCGAACTCGACAAGCTCGCCCCGCTGCCGAAGATGGTCGACAAGATCGACGTCTCGGAACGGTACATGTTCCTCGACTGCGTGGCGGCCGTCGCCCGGGAGGGGCCGGCGCTGATCGCCTCCCTGGACGGCCCCGATGATTCGTCGGACTTCACCAAACAGCTCGCCAAGTCGCTCACGAACAGCACGGTGGATTGGAACGCCATCCTCCGCAGGGCCAACGGCTGGTACGACCGGCTCGTCGAGGCAGGTCGAAAGCCCACGTTGGCCGAACGGCGCCAGGCGCTCTCCGCGTTCGACGAGGACCTACAGCAAATGCTCGACGCGGCCGGGGACAAGAAGTCCATGTTCCTCGATTTGTTCACCGGTCGGTCGCCACAAGAGCTGCTGACCGATCGCATGGGCGACCTGCTGCTGGCCCTGCTCATGCCGGCCCTGGGGGCGGCCGCCTCGGCGCAGGAGCGGGCCGAGATGCGTCTCCAGGTCACGCGCGTCGCCCTCGCGCTGGCCGCGTATCACGCGGAGCGAGGGACGTTTCCCGCAAGACTTGCCGACCTGGCCCCCAAACACCTCGCCAAGGTCCCCCGCGACTGCTTCGCTGACGCGGAGTTGGTCTACCGCCGAACCGACGACGGCTACCTCCTCTACAGCCTCGGTCCCAACGGCGAGGACGACGGCGGGCGAAACTGGCGACTCGACCCGCGCCCGGACGACGCCGAGCTAGAGGACTGGGACGACATCGCCGTGCGCAAATAGTCCTGCCGTGTGGCTTGCACCCCTGCCAGCTTGCCTGGCAGGTGGACGAGTTTGGGAAGCTAGGCCGTCAGCATCCCAAACCACTTCTCTGTTTCCTACCTCACCGACGTTGGCGGCGGAGTGGGAGAATTGGGGGAGGGTGGTAGGCAACGCCCGTCCTAGCTTCTCAAACATTGACTCCTGCCAGGCAAGCTGGCAGGGGGCCCGATCGAACTGAAACAGTAGAAGTAGCTCAATGCACTGAAACGCCGCCTCGCCGCGCAGGCCGGACAGTTCGTCAATTACAGCGGCCAGCCCTTGCGGTAGGTCGGGTTGATCAACGGCTCGATCGCCTTGCAGTCGGGCGACTTCACCGCGGCGGCGTCCCAGGTGAAGGCTTCGCCCACGCGGTAGGCCACGTTGCCCAAGAGCACGGTCTCGGCCATGGGCCCGCTGTAATCGAAGTTGCAGGTGGCCGGCTCGCCACCCTTGCACGCCGCGATCCACTCGTTGTAGAAGCCCGGCGAGTCGGGGATCGTCGGTTCGGGCGGCTGGTAGTCGGCGAACTTCTTCTCCGGGTAGAGCTTCCGCTTGCCGAACTCGCAGAGCAGCATCCCCTCGGACCCGACGAAGAGCACGCCGGACCCGGGGTGCGGCAGGTCGTTTTCCTTGAGGATCGGCGGCCCGCTCTTGGTGTGGTACCAGTGAAGCACGAGCGGCGGCAGGTCGCCGCGCGCGGGGAACTCGAACCGTACGTCCATCGACTTGGGCGTGCGCTGGGGATCGACCGGCGGGCCGGAGGCCGAGACCTTCACCACGTGCTTCAGGTCCAAGGCCCAGTAGGGGATGTCGAGGATGTGGCAGCCCCAGTTGCCCGTCTCGCCGGTGCCGAAGTCCCACCAGAACCGCCAGTTGTAAGGGCAGTAGGCCGGGCTGTAGGGCCGCTCTTTGGCCGGGCCGAGCCACAGATCCCAGTCGAGGTGGGGCGGGACGGGCGGGAAGTCGGTCGGCACGGCGGGCATCCCGCGATCGCCGCCGATCCAGGCGTGGCACTCGCGGACCTCGCCGATCGCCTTGCCCTTGATCAGCTCGACCACGCGGTGGACGTTGCCGATCGTGTGGCGCTGCACGCCGAGCTGCGTGGCCAGCTTCTTCTCGACGGCGAGGCGCATCATCTTGTGGACCTCGCTCACGGCGTGGGCCATCGGCTTCTCGCAGTAGAGGTGCTTGCCCATGCCCATGGCCGTCATGGCCGGATGGGCGTGGGTGTGGTCGGGGGTGCTGACCACGACGGCGTCGATCGACTTGTCCAGCTCGTCGAGCATGCGGCGGAAGTCGCGGTACTTCTTCACTTTGGGGTACTTCTTGAACGCCCCCTCGGCCCGCTTGTCGTCGCAGTCACACAGGGCCACGATATTCTCGCCGCCGACCCCGCCCAGATTGGCCCCGCCGCGTCCGCCCACGCCGATGCACGCGATGTTGAGCTTCTCGTTGGCCGCCCCGAATGCCCGGCCGCCGGCCGCCACGTAAACGCCGACGCCCGCCAGGGCCGTGTTGCGCAGAAGTTCTCGACGGTTCAGTCCTCGCGTGGGTCTCGACATGGGATGGGTCTCCTGGGAAACGGGTCGGCGGTTGTGTCGTAGCCGCGGGCGGAGAAGCCTGCGGTCACCGGGCATTGGGACGGGCGAACCGCAAGGCTCCCCACGCGGTGCAACCCACCTTGACCGAACGCGACGCCGATGTCAAGCATGGCCCGAAAAGGGGACGCCCCCGGGTATTGACACCGCGCCGGGCCTCGATCACCATGGATTGGGGCCCGGCGAGTCAGCCGGGGTCCCCGCCGAGACCCGGCTCGTGCGGTTTTCGACGTGTCAGCGCCCTCTTCTTCCACCGCTCGGCAATGATGATCGGCCACGCCAAACAGTGGGGGTTTCCCCTCTATCTGACGCCGCTCGAAACGTTCATGTGGCTCGACGACCGTCCGGCCTACCCGATGACGTTTCTGATCCACATGGAGTTTTCGGGCACGGTCGACCGCGCGGCCTTCGAGGCGGCGCTCGGGGAGACGCTCGCTCGCCATCCGCTGTTGAGTGCCTTCGTGCAGCGGGCAAAACGGAACCGGCCGTGCTGGGTGCTGGCCGAGGGGGCGATGCCGCGCCTCGACTGGGCCGACGAAAGCACGCCCATCGAATGTCCCCAGGGCGAGGCGATCGACATCGGCTCGCAGATCGGGCTGAGGATCTGGGTCCGCCAGGGGGAGGACACCGCCCGGGTCCTCTTCCAGTTCCACCACGCCTGCGTGGACGGGACCGGGGCCTACCGGTTTCTCGGCGACCTGCTGGCCGCATACGGACAGCGCACCGCGCCGGACGGCAAGCGCCCCGAGCCCGGCCCGGTCGATCCCAAGCTGCTGCGCACCCGCAAGTACGGGATCATGGACCTGGCCCTGCGCGGCAAGCCTCTGAGCGTGGGCTGGGCCGCGGTGCGGCAGGCCGCCCGGGTGCTGGGTCGGCGGGCGTCGCCGCTGCGTGCGCCCCATTCCCCGTGGAAGCACAACGGGCGTCTGGCCGCGTTTCCCGCCATCGAGTCGTACCGGTTCGACGAAGCCGAGTACAAGCAGCTCCGGCTGGCCGCCGTGGAGAGCGGCGTGACGGTCAACGACTTGCTCTTAAGCGAGCTGTTCCACGCCGTGCGCGAGTGGAACTCGCGCGGCGGAGGCGGGCGCCTTTGGAGCCGGGGCGGGCGGCGCCGGCGCATCGGCATCATGATGCCCACCGATCTGCGCGACGGCGACCACTACGAAATGCCCGCCGCCAACATGACCAGCTACACGTTCCTGGTGCGCCGGGCCGGGGCCTGCGAGCGGGCCGACGAGCTTCTGCGCAGCATCCGCGACGAGACCGCGAGGATCAAGAACCAGCGCTTAGGCACGCGCTTCGTCGACATGCTCGCGGCCGCGTTGCACGTGCGCGGGCTGTTGCGCGTGGCCCTTTCGGGTCGCCGCTGCCTGTCGACCGCGGTGCTCTCGAACGTGGGCGACCCCACGCGCCGCTTCACGGCCCGACTTCCCCGCAACAAGGGTCGGGTGGTCGCCGGCAACCTGGTCCTCGAGCAGATCACCGGCGTGCCCCCACTTCGCCCGAAGACCCGGGCCGCGATCATCATCATCACCTACCGCCGCCAACTGACCGTCAGCATGCGCTGCGACCCCTACCTCTTCCGCCCCGAAGACACCCGCGAGCAGCTCGCGATCTACGTCGACCGCCTGCGCCGCGCGGCGGGATTGTGAAAAAGGGGTCAGAACTATTTATTGGGCGAGAAAATAGTTCTGACCCCTTTTCCCCTTCATGCCTACCACCGGCTTGAAGTACGTGGATGGTCGAAGATCGCGCGAACGGAGTGCTCGTTCGTAGGACCCTGGTGGAAGCGCCGCCAAAACAAGACCACGGCCGTACTCTATGCTACTGCAGGAGCGTGTTCAATTTCGTCAGCGGGCTCGTCATTCCTCGGAGGGTCGTCATACTCCGCCATTTGCGCCACAATCTCCTGCGTCTTTCGAGCCACTACGATAGACCTTGACATTGGCGGTGTTCCGGCGGAAGACGTCCCCCAATCACGGGATCGCAGCGCGGCCCAGAAGTCTGCGGGCAAGCCGTCGCGGACGTTAGCGGCCGCTCGCAACAAAAGTCGCGTTGTGACGGAAAACGCCCCCCAGAGTTCTTCGGCCAATACTACCTCTTTCCGCTGCGCCTGCTGGGAAAGGGCAAGGGTGGTTTTCCAGGACGAAGCGGAAATGCCAATACGAGTATGGACCTGCGCCTCCCAACCGAGTTCGTGCTCCTCGTTCCACGCTCCCAGGTAACGGTGGACCGCCAGCGCGACGCAAAGGGCGTTGCGACTGGCCTCCCCACCCTCAAAGGCTGCGAACACCGCATCACGGTAGAATCTGCTGCAATCTTGCCGCTCCAAGATGCGCCCGTCCCGAGAAAGAACCATTCTCCGACAGAGCTGGTAATGGAAGTCTTCCTTTGCTTCAGCCTGGGAACTGCCATGGCGCTCCGCGTACAGGTCCGACCCGTCCAAAATGGCGATAAAGCCTACAGCCCCGTCGAGGTTTTCAACCCACTTCGCTGGTTGCACCCTTGCGACTGGGTCCAGGCCGGACCCATTCGGGCATTGGGCGAGGTACTGTTTGAACTGGTCCATCCTCTGTGCTCCCCGCTTTCGTAGCGCGTGGATTCGCGGCGTGAGCGTCACTCCGCTGTCTTCTTCCAGTGCTTGCGAAGAAGTTCAACCATATCTGTAACTCGGCCGGATCGGACGTATTGAGCAAACTCGTCGCGGATATGCCTGACGTCGGAGCCAAGCTCAAATCGGAAAACACTCAGCAGCAGGCAAGCGACTCCAAACATCAGGGGCACTCCCCCCTGAATTCCGTTACCTAGTGCAATCGCGAGGCGTGCGACGGAGTCAAGAACCCTCTCCTCGTCGTGGTCGTCCCAATACATGCGCAGCTCACAGGTCGCGCGCGCCAGTGCCGTCGCGATAACCGGCACGCGAGACCTAGCGCACACGAATTCCTTCCCGTCGCTGCTCAGGAAATGGTAGTGTCTGACGAGTTGCCAAAGTGCCTCAACACTACTCAAGACCTCCCGCCACGCCTTTTGCTCGGCCGGCAAAGGACCTTCGTGGTTCACGATAGCAGCCCCCCAAAAAAGGGACTTGGCGGCGGAGTCCCCCAGACTGCAATCCGACAGGCAATTCGCCAGAGACCCCTCCGAGCGCCCGATATGCACCCTCATGATTAGAATGCGGCTGCACGCGAATGTCAAGCGCTTATCTCGGATGCCCGCGTGCCGCGGCCCTATTGCCCAGCATTCTGATCCATGGAAAGGCCCGCCGGAAGTCAGAGCCACATCGCTATCGGTAAGAGACCCGGCCAGTCAAGGGTCGGCCCCACACGCGGTACCGACGGGAGCTGGAATAGCAGGGACCTCGGTGGCTCGCTGACTACGCGGGATTCGCCCACGCCCATTCAGCGAGCAGCGGTCTTCGGTCGAGAAGACGTTGATGCACCCAGAACAGGACGCCCCGCCCCACTGCGCCTGCGCCAGGGGGCCGGACCGAACTGCGACGCATTCGGCGGCGCGGGGCTGTTTACCCGAAACCTCACTGCAAGAACCGTCAGGGACCCGCGGCTTCGTGCATTCTCACGGCGGCCTCGATCGCCGAACGAACGACCGGAGGGAGCTTAGAAACGTCGGCGTTTTGCGAGGCGGATACCGTGCGCACAAGTTCCCTAGTCAGCGCAGTTCGCCCAGTCTGAAATTCCTGCAGCCACCATTCCCTGTCCTCTTCCGAAATATTGTCCCAGAACTGCGCGAATTCTTCGCGGGTGAGGTGAGGTTTCTTGGCACACCGAGTGTACCCCTCGTAAGCGTTATTGAGGGCCGGAGCAGGCATCACAAACCTCTATCTGTTGTAGGACCGGCCGCCAGCAGGCCCGACGGTCCTGGACGCGTTAGCACGCCCGCCCAGCTCAACCATCCAAACAAATTCTAAGGACAACCCGGCTGAAGTCCAGCCCCCCCGGGTTTTCTAAATACCCCATATTTCCCATTTACACAGGAGGCGGTCGTGCATTCAGGCGACGTATTGTCTTAGGTCGGCTTCGTTCAGTGTTTTCTAAACCTTCTTTTCTCGTGCCAGTGCCAGCATTTCGCCGCCCGCGTGAGACACGAAGGACTTCGGAATCCGAGCCCTCTGGTCGAGGCCGGGCGACTCGAGAGGGACTGGGTGTTTCTCGTACGAGTATCCCGTCCACTCCACACAGCGGTTGTGGCCTGGCGCGCACACACGCGCGCAGGGCGCCACGCCAGTGAGTCCGCAATTCGCCCTGCTTCTGTTGGTACTTGCCCGCTCGCCCCCGATTCCTGACAGCCAGCCAAAAAAATCTCGATTGGCGGGGGGGTCGTCGCCATCCGACAGTTGTATTTCCGTCAGATATCCAGGAAGATGGGGCGGATGGGTAATTTCAGAAGCACCATGTCGCGGCGAATCCGAACCTGTCGTCGATGCCCACCGCACAGCGAATTCCGCCCTGCGCACAGGGAAGCTATCGCTGCTGCACGCAGAACCTGCCGGCCGAAGAGTGCGCAGGCCATTCCAGCAGGTCGCCGGGGCGTACAGAACCCCCATCTTTGCCGAGAGAGATTCGCAAGCGGCCGCCTTGGTTCTCCGGAAAGGCGGCCGCCCGGCGTTCGTGGCGCGTGCACGGGGCCTCAGTTTGGCCCCAGGGAGGCGGTGTGGCTTGACCGGGCTGCCGCGCTTCACGGCCTCAGCAGAATCCCGTCGTTCGCGTTGTCTAGCAGCACGGGCGTCTGCTCGGCGCTGAAGGTCTGGCGCACGTACTCGGCCACGGGGCCGCGCACGAAGCGGAAGACTTCGCCGAGCGAGAACTTGCCGTCGCGGTTGGCGTCGGCGGCGGGCTGGGCCAGGGACCGGAGCAGGTTGTAGGTGAGCACGCTCCCCTGGTCGGCGGTGGGCATCTCCCAGGCGATCTGGTTGGCCTGGCAGGCCGCGATCACCATGGTGCCCCGCTGGCCGAGGTCCTTGGTTCGGGCCAGCTCGCCATCGAAGAAGTCGAGCGGGCCGGAGCGGGCGGGCATCGAGCCGACGCCCTTGGCGCCCTTCGACGCTCCGCCCGAGTAGCAGTTATCGAGGATGATGGCAACCCGGCGCCCGTCCAGCTCGCGGATCCAGCGTGCGAAGGTGTCGTCGAGGATCATGGTCTCGGGCCGGCCCAAGACGCCGTCGTGCGGAACCAAGTACTCGTCGTAGCCGTCGGCCTCGTCGCCGTTGGTGTCGGCCGTGCGCCCGCCGTGGCCGCTGAAGAAGAGGAACACGGTGTCGCCGGGGCGGGTCTTCGCCGGCAGCTCGCGGAAGATCGCCTTCTCGACGGCTTCGCGCGTGGCCTCGGCGTTGCTGAGCAGCGTCACGTCGGCCACGCCGCATTGATCCTTGAGCGCCGCCGCCATGCGCTGGGCGTCGAGGTGCGAGACCTTAAGCGTCGGCACCCGGTCGTGGGAATACTCGCTGATGCCCACGCAAACGGCGTATCGCTTGCCCGCCCCCGTGGGGCGATCGCCCTCACCCGGCACGGTGGTGATCTGGATGCGGGCTTCGGCCCAGCGCTCGGGCTCGGCCTTCCTCAGCTCGACGACCATGTCCTTGAGGTTGTCCTCGCTCAGGGGGGTGACGGCCCCTTCGGTGAGCTTCTGGGCCTGCAAGGCGTCGATGGGCTTAAGCGTGCCGACCACCTGGAGCACCTCCTGGCCGCAAGGGGGCCGGGCCGTGAACTGGAAGCCGGCCCCGGCCCCCGGCACGCTCACGAGCTGGCCGGCCCGAATGAAGTTGTTCTGCTGAAAGCGGTTCGGAAACAGGGCACCCACCCGGTCGCCGGCCGAGTAGTAGAGCAGGTACAGGTAGCAGTCCCTCTCCGAGCGGACGCGCACGGTCATGGTCTCGCCCACGGCGTAGACCCGATCGGGCTTGTCCACGTCGACCCGGAGCATGAAGCTCGGCTCGGCGTTCACCGTGCTCTCGACCACGAACCACTTGTCGGGCGGCGCCTGGGCGGGGCAGTGCCGCGCGCAAGTCGCCGACACGGACAGGGCCAAAACGCCCCATACCAGCCTGGATTTCATGGTATTCTCCTTCAATACTTCGCGAATGCCCGCGGCTTGCCCGCGGGATCGTTACGTTTGTCGCTACTGTAGCTGTGAGCGTGAACCTCCCGCGGGCAAGCCGCGGGCATCCCACGTCACGGCGACTGCTGCTGCCCGGCGCCGGGCAGCACGAAGTACGAGCAGAGGTCCTGGGCAGAGGGCCCCAGCTTCTCGGGCGGGGGCTCGTCGCTCGGCTCCCCTTTGCGGAAGAAGCCCAACAGACGTAAGCGTATCCACTGCCCCTTGGTCGGGCAAACCACCATGCGCTGCGGCTCGGGCGCCCTCCGCGTATTGGTATTACCGCCCGGTGGCGGCTCCTGCCGACCCGGCACATCAGTCAGCCCGGTGATCTCGACCGGCCGGGCGGTGACGATCGCCTTCAGATCGTGTTGGCCCGTTCCCTGGGCCGTAAACGTCGGCTTGCGGTCCTTGGCCGGCAGGTCGTAGAGCACGTCGCTCTTGATCCGGTTGGGCTGGCCCTGGCGTGGAAACACCAGCCGGACCTCGCCCTGCGCATCGACGTCGAAGATGTACAGGTATCCCGGCTCGCCGCTGCGGAACGAAATCCGGATCGGCTCGCCGGCCCGATAGCGCCCCCCGTCCCCCCGGTCCACGAACATGTCCAGGGCAAACGAGCTGGTTCGGTTGGTCACCAGGGCCAGCAGCTCCTCGGGGCTCAAGAGATCGTCGACCTCCACGGGCCGGGGTGGCTCGCCGCCGTCGTCCTCGGGTTCGTCAGTGGGCGGGGGGACCTCCGGGGGATTGTCCTCGGGCGGCTCGTCGCCGTCGTCGGGCGGCGGATTGCTGCCGCCCACCGCGTAGCCCACGATCTTCGAGACCTCGTCGACGTCGATCTCCGGGTTCTCGGCCACGGCCACGTAGGGGTACCAGGCGAAGTCGGGGTGGTCCTCGGCGCTCCGCCCGGTCCACTCGCCGCTGTCGCTCACGACGGCGCCGCCTTCCATCTTGAAGCGGAACGTATAGGTGTAAAGCGACCGCTTGGTGCCGACGTAATCGGGGGCCACGTGGTTGTCGGCCGCGACGAGGCGCAGGGTCCCGCGGTGCCAGTCGCCGCGCCCTTGTTCGTAATCGACGCGGTAGTCGTAGATCGGGTAGTTCCACACCTGCTCGCCGGCCTCGAGGTCGACGATCAGCGGGATCTTCCGCTGCTTGACGTAGGTTTGCAGCAGGCGCCACAGCTCGACCGGCGAGATGTCGGCCTGGTCCTCGCTCCCCTCGTCGTCGCCGAACCGGTCGCCGTAGCTGTTCGACACGTCCTGGTCGTGGCAGGCGGCCAGCAGCCCCTTTTGATGTCCGACGCCGAAGGGGACCTGGCGCACGACGCGCTGCCGGCGGGGCTCCTTCTCACACACGCTCGAGGCCGCCCAGGCGTGGCAGTGTCCGAACCATTCGGGCGAGTCGGACGCGACGTGCTCGTCCCGCTCCCAGTCGGCGGCCGCGGTGCCCAGCAGCCGGTCGTATTGCGTAAGCGGCCCGACCAGCCCGCCCGTCTTGTATTGCCACCAATAGCCGGACCAGGGATCGCTGTCGGCGCGTCCCCGGTCGGTGTCGGCCCGGGCCGCCGAGCAGAGCAGCAGCGCAGCGGACGCGCAGGCCGCGGCGGTGAGGATTCGGGTCTTGGTCATCGCGGTTGACTCCTTCGCTTACCTTATCGCGGGCCGTCGCTCTTGTCGTTGGCCGGCGCACCCGGCCCGCGGCCACAACCAAAGTAGCATGGGCCCCTGGCCCGTGGGGCGACAAACACGGGCCAGGGGCCCATGCTACGAACTTGCGCGCACCGCGCGCGGAAGTCCCAACCAACGACTCTACTCCGAACGTGTAGTGGAAACGAGCCATGCCTTGGTCCGCGTGTTCTCGACGTACACGGGCCAGGGCGAGCCCGGCTGCCAGAGCTGCCGGACCGATTGCCGGCGATCCTCGAGCGTCACCTCGGTGAGCGGCCCGGTGCCGAGACTCTTGGCGTAAGTGGGCGGGATCGCTTCGAGGGCCTTGGCCCCCACCGGCCCGACCTGCTGCGTGCTGGTGTGCAGGAAGCGGACCGTGCCGGGGTCTTTTGCCCCAGCGGGAAGCGGCTGGCTGGTGTACGTGAAGCTGTCGGCCGCCTTGGCCCCCTCGGGCGGGAACGCCGGCATGGCCAGCGGCAGGACGTTGACGAAGGTGACCACCGGCGCCGTGGCGCCCTTGGCACAGGCGTACGACTCTTGGATTGTGCGGTAGCGGCCCTGGAAGGCCACCTGGGTCTGGAACTGGCGCAGGAAGAGCGTCTGCTTGTCGCACCAGATCGAGCCCCGGGGCCGGACGCGGCTGGCGGCCAGGCACTGGATGTCGACCCGGTAGCAGTCGCTGCCGGCCACCTTCTCGATCTTGGCCACGCGGAACTGCCACTTCAGGCGGGTCGTCTCGGGGTCGGCCGTTGCCTCGCGCCCTTGGACCCGTTCGGTCAGGGTCTCGACGACCCAGGAGTCGCCGATCTCCCATTCGGGCGGCGTCAGCTCGGCCGGGGCAACCGGTTCCGTCGCTTCCGCCGGCGCGGCCTCGCCGGGCGCCTGTTCGGCGCGGCCGGTGGCGGCGCCGGAAAGCAGCACGCTCCCCGCCGCGAGCACTGCCAAGTACGCCCAACAGCGCATCCGCTTCGTCTTACGATCGTGGTATTGCATGTCCGGTTGTCCCTTCAGACAAAGGAGAGCGTTCGGTTATTCGCCGGCGCGACACGTGAGAGAGCCGTCGGCCCACGTCGGACGGCGCGGCCGCTCCCGCATTGTACTTCACGCGCGCTATTTGTACAGAAGCCGGAAGGCGGAGGCGGGTTGGCACACGTCGCGTCACGCGCAGGCCTCCGGGGCACCTGCAACCGGCCGAATCCGTACAACCCGATCCGGCCTGCAAGGGCCGTGCGACCGTCGTGCGGTCTGCCCGGCGCACCCTCCCATACCACGGCCGCGCCGGGCTGTGACACTCCCGGCCGGGCGAAGAATCGGCGTCGCCTGCAACTCGTTGGCGCCCAACGGGTTGCGACGCGTCAGGCCGGCCGGAACCCAAGAAAACGGGGCCGCGTCTGTCACAGCGGCCCGGCCGCGTGGTACGGGAAAGTGCCGCGGGCCGAGCGGCCGCAGCCTGCGTCCGAGAATTGCCGCCGCGCGCCGGGCGCAATATGGTAGTATCGTGTGCCGAACGAAAAAGGGACTTGGTTTGTTTTGTGCGAAGCACCCTTCGGGCCGTTGAAGGCAAAGCAAACCAGGTCCCTCCTGCGTTCCCTTGCTCGTTTTCTGGAAAGGAGCTTACGATGAAGCGTTGTATGGTGCTCACGATGACGATTGCGCTGGTCTTGTCGCTTGCCGCGCAACTGCTCGCCCGGCCCGTGGAGAAGCAGAAGCCCACCAAGCGGAGCGTCACGGGGACCATCGTGAAGGTCGACGCCAAGGCGCAGACGATTCGGGTGAAGCGGGCGGCCTCGGGCCGGCAGGTCCAAACGCAAAGCGACCCCAAGCAAAAGGACAAGAAGAAACGCCCGGCCACCCTCTTGATCCACGTCGACCAGCAGACCAAGATCACCGTGCGCACGGGCCAGCAGCAGTCCAAGGGCCAGCCCTCCCAGGAGCAGGAGAAGCCCGGCTTCGAGGTGCTGGCCGAGGGACAGCTCGTGCGCGTGGTCTTCCGGGTCGAGGCGCCCAAGCCGCAGCCCCGCCAAGGGCAGGAGGACCCCAAACAGAAGCAGAAGGAAGAGGAGAAGCCCAAGCAGAAGGACGAACCCGACCGGAAGGGCCCCAATAAGGGTGGCGCCAAGCCGCGGCCGATCCTGCGTGCCCTCTCGATCGAGATTCTCAAGGCAGCGTCGCCCGGCCAGCAAGAGCCGGGCAAGTAGCAGTTCGTAGTGACCGCATTCATGCGGTCCTCTCCGACTTGCAGGAAACCGGACCCGATGAATCGGGCCACTACGAACAGGTCACACGGGAGGTGCCAACCAATGACGCCACGTTGCCCGGCAGCGGGCAGTCGAACGCAGGGGTCCGCACGTTGTCGGGCGAGCGTCGGGTTGGCGGCCCTCGGCTTGCTCCTCGCGGCGCCCGGCCCGGCCGCGCCCACGACGGTTCTGCCCAAGACCTTCGAGCAAACCGCCGCCGAGGCAGAGTCGATCTTCGTCGGCCGCGTGATCGACGTTGAGACCCGTTGGCGCGGGCCGCAGCTAAGCTGGATGGAGACCGAGTACACCCTGGCCGTCGACGACGCGGTCCTGGCAAAGGGCCCCGTGGCCCAGGGCGCCACCGTGAAGCTCCGCTTCTGGGGTGGCACCATCGGCAACGAAACGCACGGGGTCGCCGGGCTGCCGGCCATGGGACGAGGAGGACGCTACGTCCTGATGCTTCGCCGCGACTGGTCCAAGAGCGGCACCTCGCCGCTGGTCGGCTTCTGGCACGGGTTCTTCCCGGTCCTGGCCCAATACGGGGCCAAGGCCGACGTGGTCGTGGACCACGCCGGGACGCCCGTTTTCTCGCTGGGTGGTGCCCGGATCGCGCGCTATGCCAAGGCCGCCATGGCCAAAGACGTGGACGGGATGCTCTCGCTGCCCGATTTCGTGCGCCTGTTGCGCACGGACCTACCGCGTATCAAGGCCCTGGGCGCGCGCGAGCCTGTCCCGGTGCCCGCGCTGAGCGTCGGGCCGCGCGACTACGCCCGGCCCCTGGCCAAGCAGGCCGCGCCGGCGCCGCAGAGGACGCGGCCGCCGCGCGGGCTGGCGATGAAACGGGTTTTCGAGCCGGAGCGGCCGGCGGCGTCTGCGCCGATCGAGGGCGGGGGCAAGGCCGTGGCCGGGCCCTCGTATTCGATGGGCGTGAAGTCTCCTGGTGCAAAGAACCTCTTCGTGGGCTACTGCAAGCTGCCGATCGTGATCAACCCGCTGCCGGCCGGCGCCGCCCCCTGGGCCCCGCTCGACCAGGAGTGCATGAGCTACTGGAACTTCTACTTGAAGGACGTGTTCCAGGTTCGCGACCCACCCACGGCCGGAGTGCGCTGGGGCGACGACTCCTGGGACATGCACGGAATGCTCAGCGACGCGGAGTTCAAGGCCCGCTTCCGTCCCGACGACCCCCGGTGCCAGGGCTGGGACGAGAACGTCCTGGGCGTGACCTGGTATCGCCGGCGCTCGGAATCGGGCGACGGGACCACGGTCGCCGGCGAAGCCCGCATCATCGAGGCCGACGTGGCGCTGAACGCCAACTGGTCGTGGACTCTCGACGACGAGCGGGTCTATGACAGCGAGAAGCTCACCAGCTTCCGGCAGACGCTCACTCACGAGCTGGGCCACGTGCTGGGGCTGGACCACGACTTCCAGCAAATGGCCGTGATGAACTATTCGCCCCCCGAGATCCGGGCGTTCTACCTGCCGTTCCTTTCCGACGTCGAGGCCATCCGGGCCCGGTACGAGTTCGGCCGGGTCCACCGCACCGACCTGGGCATCTGGCTCTTCTGCTGCACGTCGGGCAACGACTGGCGCCTGGCGTCGATGCGCGGCGAGCGGGACGCGAACCAAGTCCGGCGCGGCGGGACCCTGGCCGTGAACCACTACAGCCTGCAGAACCTGGGCACCACACGGGCCGAGCGGCCCACGGTCGAATGGTACCTCACGCCGACTCGCAACTTGGAAGGGGTAAAACACTTCCTGGGCGAGGCCGCCTACCCGCCGCTTCCGCCCGGCCGCTACTTCGACCCCAACACCGTGCTGCGCAAGCTCACCGTTCCCGCGTCGGTCCCGCCGGGCGACTACTACCTGGCCGCGTTCATCCGCGACGACTTCAGCCCGCAACTCCGCGCCTTCCCCTGGAACAACAACTCGGCGTTCAGCCGGCAGAAGGTCAGGGTGACGCCGTGACGGGGGGTCCGGGGATTCGCCCCGTCCTCTTCTCGTCGGCGAAATCGCCGGCTTGGCTCGCGAGTTGGCGGCGCGGGGCGAAGACCGCTATCATGGGAGGCGTTCTCGTGATCCACGCGCAAGGAGAGCCATCATGCGAACCGCTGCCGCCGCGATGTTCTGTGTGCTGATCGCCCGGGGCTCGGCCGCAGCCGAGCCGCCGACAACGGCGGCTGAAGCCCGGCGGGCGTACGTGCCCGAGCCCGAGCCGGTCCGGACGGAGATCCTCATCGGAGCGCACCACTGCCCGCTCTGGGAAGCGGACAAGCCCGCGATGTGGGACCAAGTGGTCAAGCACCCGGAGCGCACACCCGTGCTGGGCTTCTACTCCCAGGAGAACCCGGAGGTCGCCGACTGGGAAACCAAGTGGGCGGTCGAGCACGGGATTTCCTTCTTCGTGTATTGCTGGTATCGGGACGGGCAGGGCGGGCCGGTCAAGATGCGCTTCGGCAGCGCCATCCACGACGCGCTGCTGAAGTCCCGGTACGTCTCGAAGATGCGATTCACCATCATGTGGGAGAACCAGGCGCGGGGCCGGGCCGGCGTGGCCGACGAAGAGGACCTGCTGCGAAACCTCCTGCCCTTCTGGGTGCAGAACTACTTCCGGCATCCCAGCTACCTGAAGATCGACAACAAGCCGCTCTTGTTCATCTACCGGCCCGAGTTCCTGGTTCAGGACTTGGGAAGCCCCCAAGACGTCCGCGCGGCGTTCGGGAAGATGCGCCGGGCGTGCCGCGAGGCCGGCTTCGACGGGCTGTATTTGCTGGGCGAGTACCGCGGCCTAAACCCGAATCACCTGCGGCTCATGAAGGACTTGGGGCTGGACTACACGTTCGCTTACTGCTGGCACGTGCAAAACAATCCCACGCCCCAACGCGCCATCGCCACGCAGCTCGACTACATCGTCAAAACCCGCGAGATGGGCATTCTGCCCGAGGTGGTGACCGTCTCGCAGGGATGGAGCGGCTGGCACGACGAAGGGAGCATCTGGAAGATCCCCCCCGATGACTACAAAGAGCTGCTGCGCAAGGCGAAGCAGATCGTGCAAGGCTTCCCGGCTTCGGAGCTGGGGAGCAAGATGCTGCTCTTGGACAACTGGAACGAGTGGAGCGAGGGGCACTACATCGCGCCGCACAGGGAGTACGGGTTCGGCTACCTCGACGCGGTGCGCGAGGTCTTCTCCGACGCCCCCAAAGAGCACACCGATCTGGTGCCGGATCAGATCGGCATGGGACCCTATGACCGGGCGTACCGGCGCCACGTCGAGTCGGGCTCGGCCGGCACCGCCGGTCCGGAAACCGAATGAAGAGGAGACGTTCCGATGGAACCATGCGTTGGCACGAACCGTTCACGAGCGTGCAAGACTACGAGCCTATCCGAAAAGGGGTCAGACCCCTTAAATCGAGGGGGTCAGACCCCTTTTCGGATAGGCACTACGTCGATTGTCACAGTTCTGGTAGCGGTCCTCTGCCCGGCGTCGGGCCGTGCCCCGGCGGCTGAAGACGAGAGAGCGCCGGCCGTCGCGGCGTCGCCACCGGCACCGGGGCCGGCTGAGCTGACGCTGACCGACGTCGTTGACCGGCACGGCGTCACCTGGACCTTCGACAAGCCGACCCGTGTCGGGCGGTTTGTGGGCGGCGACTACTACGTGGTCGGCCCGGTGACGATCGCGTCGATCGCTCCCCGGCCGGAGAACGGGCGCAACGGCTCCGTGCTGAACCTTCCGCCGGTCAGCGCCCGGAGCGGCTTTGACGACCGGGTGGCGGGGGGCCGCTACGATCCGACGCTTCCCGCGAAGCTGCCCGTGTCGATGAAGCCCGGCGACGCGCTGGTCTCGAGCATCAGCGTGGAGAGAATGCGGGAGTTGCCCGCCCCTTTGCGTCCTGTCGATCGCTCGCACAGCCCGGTTCGCAGCGTGGCGGTGCTGACCTGCCTGGCCGAGCCGGTGCCCGCGGACGCCTTCCGGCCGTCGTATTGCGACCGGGAGCAGCGGATCTACCTGGCGCGGAACCTGCGCCGAGAGCTGCTTCCGCGCCTGCCTCCCGTGGAAGGCCCGCCCGACGAGGCAGGATGGGTTACCAAGGCCGATCCCGGGGAGTGGGCCGATCGCTTCGGGCGACCGTGGATCGACACCTGTGCCTTCAACTTCGACGTTCCGGCGGAGTACATGCCCCACTATGGCCGCGAGGTGGGGCGCGCGGTCGGCATCGCCAGCCTGGTGCTGATGTGCGACTTCCCGCCCGAGCAGAAGGAGCCCTTGCTGGTGAACTTCGTCCAATACGGGATCGACCTGTGGGGGATCGTGCGTGCCGGGCACGCCGGCTGGCCGGCCCACGGCGGACACGGCAGCGGACGCAAGTGGCCCATCCTCTTTGCCGGCATCATGCTGGGCGACCAGGAGATGCAGTCGTTCCCGACCAAGTACAAGGCCCGGTTCGGCGAGGACATGCAGACGATGTACGGCCGCGGCTGGAACGGGGCCAAGGCCCTGTACGCGGGCCACATGGGCGCGGAGGGGAGCAAGACCGAAAAGGGCTGGGGGGCCTACGAGCACCTGCCCCCGTCCGAGTGGGAGAGCATGATCGGCGAGAACTACCGCCGCTGCTGCACGAGCATCGCCTGGGTCGGCCAGGCCCTGGCCGCCCGGATCATGCACGCCGAAGGGGCGTGGAACCACGACGCCTTCTTCGACTACGTCGATCGCTGGATGGAAGAAGACGACACCGAGGCCGTCAAGATCATCCGGCAGCAGACCGGGCAGGATTATTCGGCGGACTGGGCGCGGCAGGGCCAGGCTTGGGACCCCTTCGTCAATCAGATGTGGAAGGCGTACCGCCACAATCTGCCACCGACACAATGAAAGGCTGGCCGGTAAGTGTTTGTGGTGATCCGATTCATCGGGTCTTCCTGCGGAAAAGCGGCCTTTGGCTGGCTCGGGACCGCATAAATGCGGTCACTACGAACTCTTCGGACAGCCTGTGAGCCCGACCATGACGGCCGCCACTCTCGATGCCGAGGAGTCCGGGACTCTGGTCTTGGCGATCTAGCCGGAAGGACTTGCCATGCGAACGAGAACCGGCCGTTGCGGTCTTGCCATGATTGCCGCCCTTGCTGCCGGCGGGCTGGGCGTCGCGCCAGCCGTGGCTGTGCCCGAGACGATTTGGATTCCCGCCTCTGATGCCGCGAAGCTGGTGGGGCCGATCGTCCTCGGCGGGCAAACGGGAATCGCCGAGGAGGGCGCCTTGGGAGATTTCCTGGTCTCCACGGTCTGCGTCTCGGAAGACGACCTCACCGGCGGCTACGCCGAGTACCATGTGAAGATCGTCGAGGCGGGCGATTACCACGTCTGGGCCCGCCTGCGATACCCCCACGGGCTCGGCGAGTCTTTTGCACTGATCCCCGGAGATGAGAAGCCCACGGCGGACCCGAGCCGGGCGATCGGCAAGAGCGGCAAGGGCCGCTCAGGGTGGCATTGGGACAGCCGCGGGAATTGCCGCGGCGGCAAAGCGGCCCCGGCCGGATTCCGACTGTCGCTTCCCGCGGGCGAGGTGCGTCTGCGGGTCTACGCGCGCGAGGCCCACGACAGCGTCTTTGCCCCGCACGATTGGCGCATGGCCCGGCCCATGTTCAATCCGCGGCTCAACGTGATCTGCCTGACGACCGATCCCGATTATGTGCCGTCGGACGCCGACGCCTGCGCCGCCTTGGGACTCGAGCCGGCGCACTACGACGAGGATTCGCTGCGCGTACGGAAGGGCCTGCTTCCGAAGCTCTCCGCCGAGGACTTAGAGCCTCTCCGAAAAGGGGTCAGACCCCTTGAAATGAGGGGGTCTGACCCCTTTTCGGAGAGGCTCCTAGGGCGGCGGGGCAAGAAAGAGGTTCCCGATTGGTTGCGGTGCCCGCGGTTCTACACCAAGGACGCCTGGCGGAGCGAGCTGGAGTTCCGCAAGGCGGGCGACATTGCGTTCATGGTCCGCCAGATCGCGGCCAACGAAGGGAACGCCTTTCGGCTGGCCGCTTACTGGGGCGGCGACGCCTACTTCCAGAGCAAGGTCGTTCCTCACGCCCCGGGGCTCGGATGTCTCGACTACTTGCGAGAAGCCGTCGATGAAGGCCGGCGCCTTGGCGTGGCGATCGTCATGTACATGAACCCCAACACGCTCTACAGCGACCATCCGCTGACGGAACGGGCCGTGGTGCGCCGGCCCGACGGCTCGGCTTGGGGCGGCTCGGGCTACGGCATTCGCGACGCGCATTTCGTGTGCATCAACAACCCGGAGTACCGCCGGCTGCTCCAAGACGTGCTGACCGAGGCGTTCACCGACTACGGCCCGGCCGGGCTTTACGTCGACGGCCTGACCCCCCACCGCTGCTTCTGCGAGCACTGCCGGGCGAAGTACCGTCGCATGTTCGGCGAGGAGATGCCGGCCGAGAAGCTGGACGGCCCGCAGTGGACGGTCCTCTGGGAAATGGTCAGCCACCCCGAGCCGGTCGGACCCCCCGACGATCCCGACTTCTTTCGCTACACCGGGTTTCTTTACCAAAGCCTCGTCGAAGCGACGCAACTCGTCTCGGACGCCGTCAAGCGGGCCAAGCCGGACGCGGTCACCCTGTTCCACTCGTGGCCCAAGCCGGAAACCATGCCCTATTACGAGGGCACGCTGACGGAGATCTACCTCCGCAAGCCCTGGCGGCACACGCTCTGGAAGTCGGGGGAGCTGGCCAACTACTCGAACATCTTCCCCGTGCCGACGCTGTTCAACATCTACCTCCACGATCACGGCACGCAGGCCGAGGCCCACTTGAAAATGGTCCAGGGCCTCGCCAACGGCTGCTACCCGAACTGCTGGAACCTGCTGGGCATGAGGCCCATGTTCCGCTTCATGCGCGAGAACGCCGAGTGTTTCGACTTTGCCATGACGACGCCGACTCGGTTTCTGGCCTTGCCCAGGGGCGTGCGCGTCGACGCTGCACAACAAAGGCTCCTTTCCGACCGCAGCCAGTCGCCCCGGCCGGCCCACGACCGCTTCCTGGCCCCGTACGTGGGCCTCTATTCGGCGCTTACGCGGCAGGGACTGCCCAGCGTCTCGCAACAGCGGAGCGACTTCCACCGGCACCTGGAGGGCTTCAAGGTGCTATGCCTGGCCAACGAGGCGTGCCTGTCCGACGAGCAAGTCGCCGCGATCCGGCGGTTCGTCCATGACGGCGGCGGCCTGGTGGCGACGCACGAGACGTCGCGGTACGACGAAAAGGGGAACCCTCGCCCCGACTTCGGCCTGGCCGACGTCTTCGGGGTCCACTATGAAAGCATGTTGCCCCCCGCGGAGCGGCCCGTCGACTTCGTTCTTCCCCACCCGGTTACCCGCGGGCTGAATCAGGGCGGCCGACTTGCCCACGACGACGTACACGCCGTGGTGCGCCTGAGCACGGGACGGGCCGTGGCACGATTGGCGGCAGAAGACCCCCAAGCCGGCAGCGTCGCCGCCGTGGTCGTCAACGAGTACGGCGCCGGCCGCGTCGTCTACTTGCCCGGCCGGCTGGACGCCGTGCAGTGCGACCGGCCCACTGCTGCCATCGAGCGCCTGTTCGGCAACGCCGTCCGGTGGGTCGCGGCGGGGCGGGTGCCCGTCGAGATCAAGGCGCCCGCCCCGGTCGCGGTCACGCTCTTCGACCAGCCCGACCGGCGCCTGGTCCACCTGGTCAACCTCAACGGGGACACGACGTACCAAAGCGACGAGATCAAGCCGGTCGGCCATGTGCTGGTGGACTTGCGGGTTCCACCGGGCCGCCGTGTGACGCGGCTCCGCCAGCTCTGGAACAAAGCGGAGCTTCCCTTCCGGCAGGACGCCGATACGGTCCAATTCGACTTACGGGAACTCGGCGAGTACGAGGTCGTCTCAGCCGAGCTGTCGGAGTAGAGGACGGAGAAGGAACGCCGCCCTCGGCAGCGGCAGGACGTCATCCCTGCTCCTGCACCCACTGGAAGGCTGCGCGGCTGAGCTGCGCGCTGTTGGCAAGGTTCAGCTTCGTCTTGATCTTCTTGCGGTGGGTTTCGACGGTGCGGGGGCTGAGGTCGAGCTTACGGGCGATCTGCTGCGTGGTCATCCCGTGGCCGATCATCTCAAGCACTTCCAGCTCGCGGTTCGAGAGCGTCTCGGCCGGGTCGTGGTCGAGCGGCTCTCCGATGGCGGCACGGTGCAACAGCCGGCTGGCCATCTGGGGGCTCAAGTAGATTTCGCCGCGGAGGACTTGGCGCACGGCGTCGATGACCTTGCGGATCGATTCCCGCTTGTTGATGTACCCCAGCGCCCCGGCGCGGAGGGCCCGGCCGGCGAAAACCTTCTCGTCGTGCATGGACGAGACGAGCATCTTCACTTCGGGATACAGGGCCCGAATCTGCTCGATGAGCTCGATCCCGTTGCCCCCCTCGAGCGAGATGTCGATCACCGCCACGTCGGGACGCCGGGTCTCGACCTGGCGCAGGGCCTCCGGCACGTCGGCGGCGTCGCCGCACATCTCGAGGTCGGGCTGCCGGGCAATCAGCTCGGCCAGGCCGTGGCGCACGATCGGGTGATCGTCAACGATCAGGACTTTGTGCTTGACGGCCATCGAATTGCCCGGGTGTTCTCGTTCTCGTAACGCTCCGACCATCGAAAGTACGACAGCCTCGGAAGTACGACGGCCTTCCAAGGCCGTCGAGCGTTTGGCTACCGCAGCGACGGCCTCGGAAGGCCGTCGTACAACGCGTGTTACTCGTTTTCCGGGCCGTCGTTTTGCGGCAGCACGCAGCGCACGAGCGTGCCGCCGCTGGGGCCCGGGCCGACACTCAGCAGGGCACCGATCACGCCGGCGCGATAGTGCATGATGCGCAGCCCCATTCCGCCGGTCCGCTCGCCCTCCGGGGAGATGCCCACGCCGTCGTCGCAGACTTCGAAGACGGCCTGCCCGGCGCTTGCCTTCACTTCCACGGTAATCTGCCCGGCCCGGGCGTGCCGGGCGGCGTTGTTGACGGCCTCCTGGACGATGCGGAAGAGTTGCGCCGCCTTGGCCGTGTCGTCGACGGCCGGGGGTTCGTTGCACACGAAGCGGCAGGCGACGCCGCAGCGGGCCTGCGCTTCGGCGGTCAACTGCTCGAGCGCAACAAGGAGCCCAGCGGCGTCGATTTCTACGGGGACCAGCCCGCGGGCGATGGCCCGGGCCTGCTCCAACGCGCGTTCCACGCCGTCGGCGAGCTTATCGGCCATCGCGGCTTCCGCCGCGTCGCGCCGCTTCAGGTCGCAGCAAAGCGTTGCGGCCAGGTAGCCCAGCCCGGTCAACTCTTGGCCCAGCCCGTCGTGCAGCTCCTGTCCGATGCGTTGCTGCTCGCGGGTGCTGATGTCGGCGACCTCTTTTTCGAGCTTGGTCCGCTCGGTGACGTCCTGCCCGATGGCCAACAGCCCGATCACCGCGTCGCGGGCGTCGACGAGGGTCTTTCCCTGCCACTCGATCTGGCGCTCGCGCCCGTCCTTGGTCACCAGGGGTCCGACGGCGCCGAAGCGCTGCCGGTTGTCGATGGCTTTGGCCACCAGGGCCCGCATCCGCTTTCGGCTCTGCGTCGGGAGGAACGTGCGGAACCAGTCTTTTCCCCGCACCTCCTCCAAGCGATAACCGGAGACCTCTTCCATGTAGGGATTCACACGGACCACGCGCCCGGCCGGATCGAGCACCAGGATGATGGCCGGGGCGGTTTCGATGAGGCTCTCGGCGAAATCTCGCTCGCGCCGCAGCTCCTCCTGGACACGGATCCTCTCGGCAATTCGTCCCAGCCGCTGCGCCAGGGCGTCGATCAGCCGGCGCTCCTCGACCAGGAACGGGCCCTCGTAGGCAGCGGGCTTCTCCTCAAGGTAGTAGACCTCGATCTGGCCGGCCGGCTCGCCGTGCAACGCGATCGGCGCCGACTGCCGCCATGCGGTCCGGCGGTAGTTGAACGTGCGGAACTCCCGGCCCTCGAAGACGATCCGCGCGCAGGTGGCGTCGGGGTACTGCCACGCCGGCGGCAGGATGTCGGCCAACCCTTGCAGAACGCCGTCCAGCGTGATGTCGGGCTCCTCGTCGAGCCGCGAGAGGCCGAACAGGCAGTTGAGCTCCTTGACCCGCTCGCCGAGGTCGTGCGTGCGATGGCGCAGGGCCTCCTCGGTCCGCTTGTGGACCGTGACGTCCTGGGCCGTTAGCACCACGGCCGGGCCGTCTGCGTAGTCGGACAACGAGCGGAACGAGCAGACGACCCAGCGGATCGTGTTCCCCTTGGCCAGCAGGGGGTGCTCGATCTCGACGCCGGCGTCGCCCCCGAACGCCCGGGCGAAATGGCTCTCGACCTCGGCGCGGACGCTCTTGGGGACGAACCGCTCGAAGTAATCGGCTCCCCGTGCCTCCTCGGCCGTGTAGCCGGTCAATTCCTCGCCGAAGGCGTTGAGGTAGGCCACGGTCCGATCCAAGCGGACGATGGCGATCATGCACCGCCCGGCCTCGACCAGCGTGCGGAACAGCTTCTTCTCCGGGTCGGTGGTGAGAGTCCGAAGGGCGTCCCGGCCGGCTTCCGACGCCGCCGCGGCTGGGTCGCGTTGGCTCGCACTACGCACACGCATCTCGACCGATCTCCCGGAGTCCCTCGGCACCGGAACGACACGGTAAGCATATCAGATATCGGTTCGGGGGCGTAGGCGAGAAGCCTTCGCGAGGGCTATTTCAAGCCGCGTCCCAAGCCGCTTTGGCACGTGCCACGGCCCGCGGCCACACCAAGAGGGGGCGGGGTAATGAAAACCCGTACGGGCCGCTCCGGGTAATCGGGTAGGCCCGCCGCGCGATCGGCCGCAGCGGCGAGGCGCGCTTTCCACCATACCGGACAGGCGCACTTCTTGACCGGGGCTCCATGCTTTTCGGTATTTGCGCGATCCGCAGGGCGCGGTACTTGTTGTATAGGTCTTAATGCGTCACTGCCTTTGGCAACAATGCCGGCGTCCCGACAAAGGAGACCGCCCCGATGAGCACGGTCGTCGAAGATACGCTCGATGAGATCCTCGATCGTTACACGGACGAACCCAGATACCTCGTCGAATCCCTCCAGGACATCCAGCAAACGGAAGGGTACCTCTCGCAGAACAGCATGTGTGCCGTCTCCGAGCGGCTTCGCGTGCCGTTGATCGAAGTCTATCGCGTGGCGAACTTCTACCGGGCGTTCAGCCTGAAGCCCCGCGGCCGCCACGTGATCACGGTCTGCACGGGCACGGCCTGCCACGTGCGCGGGGCACCGCGGATGCTGGACGAGGTCGCCGGCCAGCTCGGGGTCGAGCCCGGCGAAACCACCGACGACGGGCTCTTTACAGTCGAAACGGTCAACTGCCTGGGGGCGTGTGCCCTGGGGCCGGTCGTGGTGCTCGACGGCGTCTACCACCACCACATGACCCCCGCCAAGCTGCGAAAGCTCGTCACCAGGCTCCGGAAGGCCGAAAAGGAGGCGAAATCTCATGCATAAGCTAGCCCCCCTTCCCGTGCCCAAGCTCAGCTCCGTCGCCGAATTGACCGCCCTGCGCAAGGAGCTGATCGCACGGTGCCAGACGGAAACCGCCACGGTCACCCTGTGCGGCGGGACCGGCTGCCAGGCGTCCGGGTGCCGGGCCGTCGTCGACGCCGTCGAGGCCGAACTGGCCCGGCAGGAAGTGGCCGATACGGTGCAGGTTCGGGTGACCGGCTGCCACGGCTTCTGCGAGCAGGGGCCGCTGATGGTAATCGAGCCGGGCAACGTCTTCTACTGCCACGTGCAGCCCGACGACGCTGCCGAAATCGTCGCCGAGACGATCGTCCGCGGCCGGGTGATCGACCGCCTGCTCTACCAGGACCCCGTCAGCGGCGAGAAGGTCCGCACGGAACGGGAGATCCCCTTCTACGCCGCCCAGGACCAGGTCCTCTTGGGCCAGAACAAGCGCATCGACCCCACGTCGATCGAGGACTACATCGCTGAGGGGGGCTACTCCGCGCTGGCCAAGGTCCTCAGCGGCATCGCTCCCGAGCAGGTCATCGAGCAGATCAAGGCGTCCGGCCTGCGGGGACGCGGCGGCGGCGGCTTTCCTACGGGCCGCAAGTGGGAGTCGTGCCGGGCCGCCGGCGACGGCAACGGAAGGTACGTCATCTGCAACGCCGACGAGGGCGACCCGGGCGCCTACATGGACCGCAGCATCCTGGAGGGCAATCCCCACGCGGTGCTGGAGGGCATGATCATCGGCGCGTACGCAATTGGCGCGGACCAGGGATACATCTACGTGCGCAACGAGTACCCGCTCGCCCTGGAGCACGCCCGCACGGCCATCGAGCAGGCCCAGGAATACGGACTGCTTGGCGAGTCGATCCTGGGTACGTCCCTGGCGTTCGACGTGGAGATCGCCCGGGGCGCGGGGGCCTTCGTCTGCGGCGAGTCGACCGCGCTGATGGCCTCGCTCGAGGGCAAGGTGGGCGAGCCCCGCCCGAAAGACGTCCACACCGTCAAGCAGGGGCTTCGTGACCGGCCCACCACGCTGAATAACGTCGAAACCTGGGCCAACGTCCCGGTGATCATCAACCGGGGGCCCGAGCGGTTCGCCGCCAAGGGCACCCCCGAGAGCACCGGCACGAAGGTCTTCGCCCTGACCGGCCGGGTGAAGAACACCGGGCTGGTCGAGGTGCCCATGGGAACTTCGCTGCGCACCATCGTCTTCGACATCGGCGGTGGGGCGGCCGACGGGGCCACGGTCAAGGCCGTGCAGACCGGGGGCCCCTCGGGCGGGTGCCTCCCCTTGAGCAAGTTCGATCTGCGCGTCGACTTCGACACGCTCACCAGGGCCGGCTCGATGGTCGGCTCGGGCGGCATGGTCGTGATGGACCAGAACACCTGCATGGTCGACGTGGCCAAGTACTTCCTGACTTTCTTGCAGGACGAGTCGTGCGGCAAGTGCGTGCCCTGCCGCGTGGGGATCGATCGCATGTTGGAGATCGTCACCGACATCACCGAAGGACGCGGCCGCCCGGAACAGCTCGACCTGCTCGAAGAGCTGGCCGAGACCGTGGCCGAGACCTCGCTCTGCGCCCTGGGCAAGACCGCGCCGAACCCGGTCCTCTCGACGCTGAAGTACTTCCGTCGCGAGTACGAGGCTCATATCGAGGAAAAAAAGTGCCCGGCCCACGTGTGCCGGGCCCTGATCCGATACGAGATCGACGAGAAGACGTGCAACGGCTGCGGCCTGTGCCGGAAGGCGTGTCCGCACGGCGGGATTTCGGGCGAGAAGAAGAAGCTGCACGTCATCGACCAGTCCAAGTGCGTCAAGTGCGGCATCTGCCGCGACGTCTGCAAGTTCGACGCGGTGACCGTCGCCTGAGGAGGAACCCATGATCCAGTACGTGACCATTTCGTTGGACGGGGCCAAGGTCCGCGCGGTCAAAGGGAGCACGGTCCTCGACACCGCCCTGGGCTACGGCTTCTGCATCCCGCATCTCTGCCACATGCCCAACTTCTCGGGCCTCGGGGCCTGCCGGCTGTGCATCGTCGACGTGGTCAAGAACGGCCGAGGCAAGGTGACTACTTCCTGCACGCTCGACGTCGAAGACGGGATGGTCGTCGAGACCAGCTCCGACAAAGTCCGGCGGCTCCGCAAGAACGTGGCCGAGCTCTTGGTGGCCGAGGCCCCCAACTCCCGGGCCATTCAGGACATTGCCGTGCGCTGCGGCGTCGAAGAGGTCCGCTACCCGTTCCGCAACAAGGACTGCGTGCTGTGCGGCCGCTGCGTGCGGGTATGCGCCGAGATGTGGCAGGCCAAGGCGATCGGCTTCGTGGGCCGGGGCAAGCAGCGCCGCGTCGACTTCCCCTTTGGCGTCCGGCCCTCCTTCTGCAAGATGTGCCTAAGCTGCGTCGACCTTTGCCCGATGACGATCACCCCCTGCGACGGCCCCATGAAGCCGGGTGAAGAGTACCTTTGCGGCAAGTGCCGGTCGCAGCTCACGATGAACGAGGAATCGCCGGCGACCTGTGTCCAATGCGACCTGGGCAAGGGTTTCGGCTGTTCGCGGGCCACCGTCGCCTAGGCCGGGCTGCCACTTGCCCCCTACGGGCGCGGGAGGGGGCCCTCTTGGCAACCCGCCCCCCGTCCGGGGCGTCCCCGGGCCGTCGCCAGCGCGCGGCCTCGGAATCTCCGCCCCTCCCCTCCCATGGGTGTTGTTCCTTGGGGGGGATTTCGTGTAGCATGAGGGGTGCTGGAGGTTCGACGGACGCGGGAGGTTTCCGGCATGAGCGAAGCCGAAAAACTGGTGGCTGTGGTCTCGCCTTGGGACCGGTTGGGCGAGTTGGTGAAGAAGGAGTTTCGCGTGGAGACCTTGCCCGCCGAAAAGCACGTCATGGTCTGGCGCGACGACCTGCAGACCGAGCCGAAGCTTTCCGGCGAGCTGAGCAGGCTTGGGATTCCGTTTATTGAAATCAAGAAGCGACGGGTCACCACGAAGTGGCGAGACGTCGAGTAGAACGAGGAAGGGACCAGGTTTGTTTTCTGCGATGCACCCTTCGGGCCGTTCCGGCAGAGCAAACCTGGTGCCTTTTCCCCTTTTCCGTTGGAACCCGAAAGTGGGGCTAGTGCCATGCCGTCACGTTCCGTCCGTATCTTGGTGTGCTTCTTGGCGGCCGTCACGGTGCTGACGGCCTCCGCCGCCGACGCGGGGAAGAAGAAAAGGGGCCACAACCGGGGTGACCAAGGCCGGCAGGCGAAGCTGCGCGCTCTGCAGGCCAGGGAATCGGCGCTGCGCAACGAGATCGCGATGCTCGAGCGCCGCATCCCGATGGCACAGCAGATGCTCCAAAACGCGCAGAACCACCTCGGCGTCAAGATCAGCAGCGTGGGAGACGTTCGCGGCG